>Ga0315291_10000006_pt1 | contig 285409 bp, 240 predicted proteins | sample YL17G12_20_MG_FD_203070 | JGI IMG/M metagenome (GOLD analysis project Ga0315291, IMG submission 203070) | Sediment microbial communities from Yellowstone Lake, YNP, Wyoming, USA - YL17G12_20 | ecosystem: Environmental > Aquatic > Freshwater > Lake > Sediment | place: USA: Wyoming | collected... | reverse complement strand
TGAATATCCAATTGTCCTCATAGTATAACAAATACTACCACTGAATAAAACCTGCCAAGCTCCTCTATTTTCTTCATCGCTACCATTTTGCAGACGCTCTGTGGCTAAAAAATATATTTGTTTTTTCTGTGGCTTTTTTATTTTTGTGGCAAGATTTTTTGCATAATCTCAATATTGGCTCCGCGGCCAGTGAATAGTTTGAACTGTTCAGCGGCCTGGGAGATGAACATATCGAGGCCTGGGATGGTTCGGCAGCCGAGGGCCTTGGCCTGTTTCAAGAGCAGTGTTTCTGCGGGATTATAGACGGTATCGAAGACGGCCATATCTTTGTTCAAATACTTTGCATCGACAGGCGTTGTGTCAACATTCGGGAACATACCGATACTCGTGCAGTTGATAACAAGTGTTGATTTGAGTTTATGCAGGTCGTCGAGGCCGGCATAATCGCATTTGAATTCGTGGGCAAGTTTCTTTGCGCGTTCGATGGTTCGGTTGTAGATTATGATTTTCGCTCCTGCCTCGGACAAACCAGCGACGATTGAACGCGCCACCCCCCCTGCCCCGATTACGGCGACGTGGACGCCTTTTAGATTTTCGCGGTTTATGCCCAAACCTGTCGTGATTGTATCGAGTGCACCGGTGTAATCGGTGTTGCAGGCGTTTATGTGCGGCTGGTCGCCGAACGAGAGGGGCTTATCAATAAGAATTGTGTTGACGGCGCCGATTTTCTCCGCGACGGGGTCGATGAAGCCCTCTTTTGATTTGGCGTAAGCGAGGGCGTTTTCTTTGTGCGGGATTGTGACAGAAAGCCCGTGAAAGCCGAGCCAGGGTCGAGCGATAATGTTATCCATAAAGGCGTCAAATTCACTTTGCCCCCCTGCCACTAATAAAGGCAGATATATTTTGTTCAGTCCCGCATCGGCGAAGCAGGCGTTATGGATATGGGGACTCAGCGAATGGGCAACGGGTGAGCCGATAACGCCATAGAGTTCGGTCTGGCTATTTATCGAGTCCCAGCGGTAGAGCTTTTTCAACTGGTCTATGGCTGGCTGGCCTGGTGCGGTTACGGTCTTTTCATCAATGCTTGCAAAATTGACCAGGCCATTCAATTTCTTTGCGAGGATTCTCGTAACAAGGCCAGCTTCGCCCATACAGAACGAAATCGTTTCGTGCTGTGCATTGTGAAGCAAATCAAGGGCGTCGAAGCAATCGTTTATGTGGTCTGCGGTATAAACGAGCTTTGGTATTGCCGTCGGGCAGGCGGAGAGGATTTTCTGGTAATATTCGGTGATATCGTCAAATTTTTTCTGGAACTGGTGGGCCGACAAAATCAGGCGGGTTTTCGAGCCGGAGGACATATCCAGCCAGAGTTTATGGTGAATCGCCTCCGACCTGAAGTTATCGTATTCAACATCGACGAAATTGGCGCCGGACCTGACGGCGGCAGTGAGCACACTTGTTCGCAACTGATTTGAGTGGCGAAGTGCGCCGCCCTGATGATAATCCCGGCAGGTAACGATTATGGGGATGGCGGGGGCAATCTGCCTTGCGGCGGCGATAAGTTTCCAGGCCAAATCGACCGAAAGGTGGACAAGGTAATCGGTTCGCAGCTCCAGCATCTCGGCGCCCGCCTCCTGTGCGGCCCTGATTTGCTGCTCTGCCTGGTTCAAATTTCTTGCTGCGATTGGAACGGCCAGATAACTCATTTTCTTTCGTCGCTCGAAACAATCAGATATTTGTGCGATATGATAGGGTATCGGCAAAAACGTTTCAATGGATGATTATTCACACAAAAAAACCCCCGGCATAAAACCGGGGGCCGACAATTTTAAAGCTCCTGTCTGCGCGGAGACAACAAATACGCTATACGGCCTCGTTGACCATTTTGATATTTTTGTATTTACAGAATCGCCGGAGGTCTTTGCTGACGTCGCCGTAGCAGGTGACGCGGTGCAGGCCGTTCGACCAGTTTTGCCAGAGTTTTTCTGCGTCGCCGTCCACCTTGACGGTGATTTTTGTTCGGCAGCCCCTGTCAACTTCGATTCCTACGGGCGCGTCAATGATTTCGCCGGTGAAGTAGGGCATCAGGTCTGTGCCGGCGAGGATTGCCTGGGTGACTCTTTGGCCTTTGCGCATCTGAACCTGTGCGACTGCGCCTTCCTGGCGTTCCATAATGGTGCGGATTTTGTAAGGCGCCATTTGGCCGTCGGGACCGTCCATTTTTCTTGAACCGAGACAGTGCGCCAGGATGATGCTGTTGGTGGATTCATCGACGGTGGGGTCGCTGATAAAGCCGGGCTTGCCCGACAGGCCCTGCAGGATTATCTGCGTCATTGCACATCGCAGGTCGGATTCGCAGACGCCTGCAAGCCCCATATCGTTCAGCCGAGTAATACCGAAGCAGGGGAAAGCGTAGGTCTTGCATAACGGCTTGTACATACTGCCATAGCAATCGACTGTCATAACGGTTGCGTTCTCCTCGTCGAGCAGCTTCTCGAAAGCAAGGGCGAGCCGGCAGGACTTGACGATTTCGTCTTCGGGCGGCTCGACGACTTTTTCCGCTCCTTTTAACCAGCGGTCTGCTTCTGCCTTTACGTCGGCGTCAGGGATTGAATCATAAAGCTTGAGCATGCGGTCAAGCGGAATCATCTGTATCTGCGTCCCGAATTTGTCCTTCATCTGGGCGGCATAGTCGGTGAAGTCGGTGGTTGTGAGGTTGCAGATTTTTGCATTTTTCAGGTGGTGGATGGCCCGGAAAGGCCTGACGGCGGGTCCAAGCTGGCTGTAATCGGCGGTAAGGATGCACTCAACGTTCGCCTTTTTGCGCATAGAGCCAAATTCGGTCCATTCATGTCCGGAATAAGGCGCGGCAAAAATGAACGTGGGCTTTCCCCACCTGACGATTTCATTAAGGGCAGAGGCCACACCCATATTAAGATGGATGACCAGAATACCATCAACGTCGGCTATTTTGTCTCTCAACGCAGCGGCAGCACTCGGCGTGGCGACAAGCTCGTTCACCGCCCAGTCAACGTCGCTAAACTGCGGGGCCAATTTTGCGAATTGCGATTCGTAGGAGCGAATTTCTTCTTTGAAGTCGAGGTTTGGTTTGGGCCAGAGGGAAAAGTCGGTTTTTCCGCCAAGGTAGATGCGGGCGACTTTGACTTTGGAAGTTCTGCAGCCGGGGCTGATGATTTTAGAGCCGGTTGAATCAGCGGCGAACGTGAAGGCGCTGCGGCCTGCAAAGCACAGGGCGCCGCCCGCCAGGGTCATCTGAATAAATTCTCTTCGGTTCACCTGTTTTTGCATTTGACGTACTCCTTTCCCGGGCGTGGAAACGTTATTATTCAAGTGCTCCCAGTTGGGCTTTTGCCCAAAGATGATTTGGATTAAGCTCAATTGCTTTTTGGAGCTCAGTTTTCGCCTTGTCATATTGCTTGTTCCCGACGCAACCGAGGGCGAGGACATAATGGGCGTTTGCGAGCCGCATCTCTTTGGTTTCTCTTTCGCCGAACTTGGCGAAGAAGTCCATTTGGGCGTCTTCAGACAGTTGTTTGCCGCCGGTTTCAATCAGTTTGTCGAAAATTTGTTTTGCCTTATCGGTTTGGCCGAGTTTAACAATCGCCAGTCCCTTCCAGTATTGAGTTTCAGAGCTGGTCTCAGTTCTTGTGCTTGTGGGAGCGGCAGCTTTGGTGTAATGCTCGTTTGCCTTATTGACGTCGCCGAGGGCTTCGTAGGCGGCTGCGATGCAATAGTTAATCTGCGGGACGCGCCTGTCGGACTCAAGACGTCCTACTTCGAGGTTTTGAGGTGTGAGTACTGCCGCCTGAGAATCAGTAAGCGAGCCATTGTAGTCCTTAGCTACATATTTAGCCCTGGCGCGGAGCAGGTGAGCATCGACATACACGTCACGAATAATGCCGCTGCCCTCCCAGGCGTGGAAATGATTGTTCAAGAGCAGGTCGATGGCCTCGTCGTATCTGCCGACCTGAACGAGTACGGATATGTACTGGAGAAAACAGTCGTCGCGTTTTCGTACGGTATCTTTATTGGCTTCAAGAACTGCAAGGCGTTTTTCCGGCGCAACGGCGCCGAGCTCGCAGAGCATATCGAATTCGGCGAGGATGCGCGGGTCTTTGCTGTTGCAGGCGACTGCCTTTTTATAGGCGGCGATTGCCTTGGGTACATCGTTTTTAGCGCGATAGCAGGCCCAGCCCAGGTTGCGGTGCACGGTTGCAAACTCGGGGTCGAGGTCGGCTGAACTTTCCCACAGGGCGATTGCGTTTTCCGGCTGTTTATCATACAGGGCATTGCCGAGATAGAACATAGCTCGTGCGTCTTTGGCATTATGCGCAATCGCCGCGTTGAGAGCGTCGATTTCTTCGGAGCGGAAGGGGAAACACAAATCCGGCGGCATTTTGGCTGCCATCGCGTAGTATTTGTCGGCGTTGTTTGGGTCGCTCTTCTTCTCATAGAGGAACCCGAGGCAGTAATAGACCATCGGGTGGCTGCTGAGGGGCTTTTTGTCCATAAGGGCGGCGCGTTCGAGAACATCGATGGCGTTGTCATACAGGCCGAAGTTAAGATAATCACAGGCCAGCTCAATATAGGATTGGGGCTCGTCTCGCATTTTCTTTTTAAGGTCGTTGAGATTTCTGGTTGTTTCGCCCGTGCTGCTTTTTGCGGAGGCAATAAGATAGAGCTCGTTTGTCGCAAGGAAATCGATGGGGTCGGCAGCGAGGACGTCCGAGGCAAGCTGTTTTGCCTGTTCGAGACGCCCAAGCTTGCGCAGAACGGCGACCTTGAGGTTCTTGGCCTTGGTGTTGACGGTATTTGTCGCAAGAGAGTTATCTATGTGTTCGAGGGCTGCGGTGTAATTACCTTTTGAGCAGGATATTTCGGCTAACTGATAATACGCCGGCGAGTGAAAAGCAAAGTCCCAACCGGCACGGTAGAAATTGTCGTAGGCGTCATCGAGTTTGCCCTGCGCTTTGAGGGTTAGACCCAGTTGATAATACGGCTCGCAGTATCGCGGGCGGGTGTAGTCCTTGCCGATACGTTCGACTGCCGTGCGAAGTTTCTGCTCTGCCTGGCTGTACAAACCGCGCCTGAGGTAATCCAGCCCGAGAACAGTATTGACTCGGGAGTCGCCGGGGTCGCGCTTCAGGGCTTCTTCAAAGTAGGGATACGGGTCGATGGTGGGATTATAGAACTGCTGTGCCCGCAGGCCGGTAAAGTAAAGCTCTTCGACTGATTTGATGTCTTTTGGGGCCGGCGGCGGCTTAACGACAGGCGGCAGATTCGGGTCGTACACCTTCTCGACGGGTCTGTACGAGATGAGCAGTTTGTTTTCGCTTGAGTATAAGGCGGCTTCAATGTCCGTTTGTTTCGTATCCGCGGGGACATTTACATCAGCCACAAACGGCTTATCAGGCGCTATAGTGACGGTCTGTTCAAGGACTGTCTTGTCTTTGGCCTTGAGGATTATTTTGGCATTTTGAAATTCCGATGTTGCGTTGAAGCCGAGTTTTGCAAATCCTTCTTTCAGCAACTCAAGATTGACGGCGGCGTTAAGATTGGCGTTCTTAAAACCACCGATTTCGCGGACAGGATACCAATAGTGCGTGAAAGATTTTACCTCATAAGGGCCAATCCAACTGTAGTCGGGCTGGTTGTCGGAAAAACCGCCCACCATCAGCTCGGCATAAGGGTCATTATTGTCGGAAAGGATTCTGTCCCACATCCTGCCTCGGGGGCCGGGGCTGAACTCCCACAGTTTGGCGCTCGGATTGATATAGTGGTTGCCGACGTTGATGACGCCCGCGTTTTTGCCGTGGTCGTAACCGCCTGAGAAGTCCTCTTTCAAATCCCAAGCAAAAAATGATATTGGTTCAGGGTGGTTAATCCATCGGCTAAGGTCAACGCCGTTGTAGTCGGTGCCGCGGTATGATTCGGCGCCGATAGGCCAGTGAATGAACTCGTTTTTTGCGTGATAGACGGCATAGCTCACACTCGGCGGGAAGATAACCTGGTATTTGTCGTTGGCGTGGACGGCGACGTTTGCCCAGTAGAGGAACGAGTTTGGAAACGGCGTGCGGTTGAAAATTTTTACGGTAATCTGCATATATGATTTGCCGGGGTAGAGTGTGGCGCCGATGAGCCATTTGATGCGGTGTCGCAGCTCGGTTTCGCCAAACCACAGGGTTCTGCTGCCGTCGATATTTTCAACAATGGTGTAATCGACCGGCATATAGGTGGTGTTTCTGTGATGGTGCAGCACACACCATTCGATACCGCCGGAAATCCACGCGCCGAGCATGCCAATCAGAGCGGGCTTGATGACCGTGTGGCGGTAGAAGAAGTCGTAGTTATTGGTTTTGTCAAGACCCGTGAACAGCCGGCCGCCCAGCTCGGGCAGGAATGAAAGCTTGAGGTATTCGTTTTCGATAAAGACCGCGTTCCAGGTCTTGTCTGCTTTTGAATCGGTAATGACGTCTAAGAATGGATACGGATAAATAACCTTTGATGCGCCCTGATAGACCTCGCCCTTGAAGAACATCGGGTTTGAGTCGGGCTCGCCGATTTTGTAGGTGGGCAGCGTGATTGCTTCTTCCCAGATTTTTACACCCGGGTTCGCCGACAGGAGCGTTTGGATTAACAAGACAAACAAAAAGATATGAAAGGTTGGTGCGGGGAGAGTTTTGCGTGCCATACTTTTTCTCCATTAAGCCGTTAGTTTCAAATTTTCACAGGATTGGCGTATTTTACCATCGGGGTTTTTGTTTGTCGCATATAAATTTCACGATGGGGATAGAATGAAAATGGCGGCGGATTCAGCCCTGGAATCCTCAACTGGTCCGGGATATAATAAGTGCTTCACCGGCTGTGGTTTTGGATGACCTTTACGCTGTATAAAGGAGATTACCGTGAAGCGACAAATCGTGCACTCGCATTGTGTGGCCGTTGGGATGCTTATCCTGGCGGCATTAACGAATCTGAACTGTGCGCATAATACAGAACGTCGAATACAGGGGCCTTACGGTTTTTCGGCCGAGATTACCCCCGGCGTTCATTTGCTTGCGATGCTGCCGAAAGGTACGGAGCTGGTCCCTACTTATCTGGGGGTCTGTTCTTATCTGGTCGAAGGCAGCAATGGCCGTCACATCCTGATTGATTCCGGGCAGCAAAACCAGACAGAAACCTTAGTGCAATTACTTGCCGGGCAAAATGTAAAGCCGAGCGATATCGAGATGGTTGTCTGCACTCACGCGCACAGCGACCATATCGGAGGTTGTGCCTTCCTGCAGCGGCAGGGAGCGAAGATTGCCATACATAAATCGGCGGGTGACTATGTAGATTCGACGCCGCCCTTCAAAGACCCGAATACGGACCGTGCCGAGTGGGACAAAGGTATTGACCCATTTCGGCCCGACGTGCGATTTTCGGATGGGGACATTCTGCGTGCGGGCAGCATAGAGCTGCGAGTCATCCACACGCCGGGCCATACACCGGATTCGTGCAGCTTTGTCCTGAGTCGTTCAGGCAAAACAATACTTTTTACGGGAGACCTCGACGGCTGGTATATCATCGAGTGGAAGTCGAATCAGAAAGATATGTTAGAGTCCGTAAAGAAGGTGCGCAAAGTCGGGGCGGATTACGTATGTTTCGGCCATAAGGTCGTCGATGAGGATGTGCCCGGCTTCTGGGACAAGATGGAAAAGTCCGTTGCAGAGGGTATCTTCCAGCTGGTGGACCGCTATCACTACTCCTCCCACGTCACCAGCACGGGCAAGAAGTTGCTGGAAACCAGGGCGAATCAATAAGGCGTCTGAAGGGGATTTTTGGCCGGCAAGCGTTACCACACCTCGAAAGTATGTTGTTGACATCACGGGCGGATTGCCGACAATACTGCTGGAGATTGACCCGGCAGATAGCTCTTTGAAAAAAAACATATATCTACGGCAACGGCGAAATCCTTGCCCAGCCCACGACCACAAACCATGGGAAGGCATGCCGCCGGAATACTTGCCGCACGTGGTTGACCTCAAGATAAGCGATGCGGAATTGCGTGACACAGCAAATTTCACAAGAATTACTCTGGAAATGTTAAATAATGACGTCCAGGCCCTTTCGGGGTGGGATTGGTAATTAAAAAAACTAAGGAATAGTTGAAGAGGATTTTATATGATCGAGAAGTTGTTTTATAACCCATATACAGGTTTCCTTGTTGTGGCAACGGGAATAACGATAACGATTTTGCTTTTGAGATTGCTTCTTAAATTTCGTGTGCTTTTATGGAAGAGCACATTAATATCGTATATTGTATTTGCTGCATTTGCCACATTCATGTATGTGGACAGCATACGGGGACATGGCTTATCACCTTTTTGGTATACAGTATTTAAGATTTTGGGGCCATTACTATTGGTTCCAGGAATGCTTATTTACGGTTTGATTCCAGGGGTGATAAAGCCGTGTCCATCGGATACTGATGTATTGGGCTGGCTTACTTTTGGTTTTCTTTTTTATGCGGTTGTAATTTGGGGAATAATGAAGATTATAAAACAGAGAAAGGAAACGAAAGCGGCCGTCAAGAAATAAGATGATAAATTGGGTCACAAAAAACTGGCTGTCCCCATTGTCTTTGTCTTGGAGCATAAAAACCGGTGGCTGTGGGGCTGTTGAAAAACATGACATTTGTCATTTGAGATTGCTTCGCTTCGCTCGCAATGACACAGAAGCGTTTTTTTTGTCATTGCGAGGAGTCCCGATTTATCAAGGCGACGAAGCAATCTCGACTTTTTCAACAATACCGCTTTCCCCAATATTCCAATAAATTTGTGCGTGCCCATCCTGACAAGGGCTAAATATGGAAACCATGAAATTTGGAAAATGGACTTTAGGATATGATAAGCGAGCAACAGAAGATGCATATGCAAAGGTTCCGATGGGGGACGCGGAACGCTGCAATTGTCTGTATTGTCGCAATTTTTTGCGAGCCAGAAATTTTGTGTACCCCCCGGATGTTCTCGGTCTGTTTAGGCAGGTTGGCATAGATTACAGAAAAGAATCCGAGACCTTTTATTTAAATCGAGAGCACAGTGGTCTTCACAGTTACGGAGGGTGGTTTCACATCATAGGGAATCTTCCGCCGAAATCCGAGGGTGTGACGGCTAACGAGAATTTACAGTTCACTTCCGATGAAGAGACCTTTATTTGGATATTGTCTTCCGATATAGGACCACACCACAATGCTTTCGACGGATACTCCTTGGTTGAGTTTTATTTTCTGGCGAGAATCCCGTGGGTTTTGAATGAACTCGCTTCTGATTAAGTTGGTGTACTGGTTCAGGTGTATTAGGGTGTCAAAATGGGCAGGTTTTGGACTTTTTTTGAGGGGTGTATTGGTTCAGGGCTTTCCCTTTGAAAGAATGGGAAGGGTTTTTGGCCGGCAGGGGTTAGAGTTTCTTGAGGTTGGCGTATTTGAGCAAAAGGGATTTGACCTGGCCGGTGTTAAATGCGACTACAACGGAGGAATCTTCGCCTATGTCAGTGAAGTCCTTGACTGTTCCGAGTCCGAATTTTTTGTGAAGGACAATATCGCCCCTACGAAATTTTCTATTTTCAATTTTCGATTTTATATTTTGAACAAGCCGTTCGTCGTCCTCCGAGATATTTGAGAGCTGGATTCCCGCTTGCGCGGGAATGACATAATCGGTCTCGGAGGATTCGAGGCCAAGCTCGAAGAGGAACTGGGAAGGAATAGTTCGCAGGAGCTGGCCGCGAATTGTTCGATAGCGGGCGTGACTAATGTGAAGGGTGGTTTTTGCGCGGGTTATGCCGACAAAGAAGAGGCGGCGTTCTTCCTCGATTTCGTCGTCCTCATCGGCGCTTTGCTCGTGGGGCAACAAGCCCTCCTCGGCGCCGACAATGAAAACGTGGTCGAATTCGAGGCCCTTGGCACAGTGCAGAGTCATCAGCGCTACGCGCCTGCAGGCGGGGTCATAGACATCGACATCGCTAAACAGGGAGATTTGCTGAAGGTAATCGATGAGCGAAGGGGCCTCGGTCTGGCGGTCATAGAGAGAGGCGGCGTTAATCAGTTCGTCGATATTTTCGAGTGCATCTTTGCCTTCGGCGCCCTGCTCTTTGAGCGATTTTTCGAGTCCGGATTCTTTGAAGATGCGCTCGGCCAATTGAGCAACGCTCAATTTTCTATTTTCAATTTTCAATTTACTATTTTCGCCAGCGCTGATGTCGAGAACCGCATCTTTTTTGAAGTTTTCAATCATATTGAGAAAGGCGGTGAGCCGGATTTTGGCGGCATCGGGAATTGTGTCGATTTGCCGGGCATTTTTGAGGGCATCATACAAGGTGAGACCGCGGCGGGAGGCGTAGTCGCGGACTTTGTCGATGGTGGTTTTGCCGAGGCCTCGCGGGGGATTGTTGATGATTCGCAGAAGTGATATTTCATCGCTGGGATTGACGAGGATTTTGAGGTAGGCGAGGATGTCGCGTATTTCCTTTCGGTTGTAAAACTCGACGCCACGAACAATCTGATAAGGAGTTTTGCTTCTGATAAACGCCTCTTCGAGCGCTCGGCTTTGGGCGTTAATGCGGTAGAAGACGGCGATGTCGGTAAAGCCGATACCTTTGCGGACAAGCTGCTGAATCTGCCGGGCGACGCCCTTTGCCTCGTCGGCTTCATCATCGAATTCGCGGACGGCGGCGTCCTGGCCCGGCGGTCTTGTGGGGACAAGTGTTTTTTCTTTCCGTTTTTGATTGTGAGCGATGAGCCGGTCAGCGACTTCGAGGATGTTCGGAGTGCTGCGGAAGTTTTCTTCGAGCTTTACAACGACGGCAGCGGGCCAGTCGCGCTCGAAGGCGAGGATATTTCGGATGTCCGCGCCTCGCCAGCGATAAATTGACTGGTCGGGGTCGCCCGTCGCGCAGATATTGTCGTGCGCCGAGGCGAGCGCCCTTGCGATTCTGTACTGGGCGTGGTTGGTGTCCTGATACTCGTCGATGAGCAGAAATTTGAAACGGTTTGACAGCTCATTACGAATATCCGCGCTGCGTTCAAGGAGAAAGGCGGCGTCCATCAACAGGTCGTCAAAGTCGAGGGCGTTGTGCTCTTTGAGGATATCCTGATAGCGGGCGTAAACTTTGGCCAGTGTCTTCGAGAAATAATCGTCGGCCTGCCGGCTGAAGGCATCGGGAGTGATAAGCTTATTTTTTAGTGTCGAGATGGCATTGAGCATACGTCCGGGCGGGAAACTTGTCGCGTCAAGCTCGCAATTCTTGACGGCATCCTTGATGCACCTTGTCTGGTCGGCGGAGTCGTAAATGCTGAAGTTGGGATTGATGCCGGCCTGCTGAGCGTAACGACGGAGAATTCTTACGCACAGGGAGTGAAAGGTGCTAATGTGTGCGCCGCCTGAGGCGCCGAGGGCGATTGCCCGCTGGCGCATTTCTTCTGCGGCCTTGTTAGTGAAGGTTATAGCGCAGATATTGTGCGGGTGGACGCCGGAATCGATAAGTGCGGCGATGCGGCAGGTGATGACGCGGGTCTTGCCGCTGCCGGGGCCTGCGATAACAAGCAGAGGGCCTTCGCGGTGAAAAACGGCTTTTTTCTGCGAGGGCGTCAACTGCCGGTCGAGGATATCGTGGATTGTCTGTTGGGCCGGATGCGTCATTTTGCCTGTTCTGCTTCCTGAAGCATTTTTTCTTCGAGCTGCTTAAACTGTTCGGCAAGGTCTGGTCTTTCGTTTCTTATCCGTGCAACCAGTCCCTGTCTGAATGTAAGAGGGTACTGCTGGTCTTCGAGGAAATCGAGCAGAGCAGTATATCTAAGGAGCTTAAAGTCGGGCAGGTTGATTCTGTTTTCCTTTTCATTAGCAATGTTGTAGCCGTTATAGACCTCTTCGGCCAGTTTTTCTCTGCCGAACGCCTCGTCATCGTCGCGGACGGCGTATCTGAAATATGCCTCGCGGAGCATAAGCAGCACCATTTCCCTGGCATTGTTAAAGTTGATGCTGCGAAGCTCCTCTCGCAGGCGCAGGCGGACGTAAGATTCGACGGAAGGGTCATTGAATTCGTCTCGCGGATACAGCTTTCTTGCATTGTTGTAGATTCTCTGTGCGTAGTCCCTGTGGCCTGCCTGGTAGAAGGAGAAGATAGCGTTTTTGAGCATATTTCGCTGGCCGACTTCGTGGGAGCTTTGGTCCTGGGTTTTGTCGTTTGGGTCGGTGTACTTTCGGATTATGTCGCTGATGGCCTTGTTGTAGGATTCAAACATACGCAGGTCGGGTCTGACGAAGATTTCTTTAGTCGGCTGTGGTCCTGGTGCGACGACATCGCCTGGCTGCGGCTGCTGTTGTGCGGGGATATCGTATATGAATATCTTGCCGTAATTGAAGAGGTTCTGCAGCGAGTGAGCAACGATGCGGTCGGTGTTGACCTCGTCGGCGGAATACTGCTCTCTGCCGGGCGTCTTGACGTCTTTTTTACCTGCAGCGCGAAGGCCCTTTACCGCCCAGTAAATGGCGTGGGTGTCTGGGTGTCGCCAGTCAAGAGGCAGATGTTTGTTGGGGTCGGCGTAGTCAATCGGGCCGTAAGTGCGGTTCAATTCCTGCATCAGGGCGGGGTCGAGCTTCCAGACGTTGCGGAGATAATATGCCTTTGCAAAGACGTCGAACTTTGCGAGCGTTTCCGTGGCCCTGTAACGGTCGATTATCTCGAAGGCGGCCTTGTCGAACCTCGCGGGATTCTGGCGAAGCGACAGGTAGTTGTTTACAAAATCATCATCCTTTTCGAATGCTTTGTCGGCGGTCTTTAAGGCGGAGACGAGCTGAGCGACGTTGGGGTCTTGCATAATTTGCCGCCAGTCGGCGGGTGCATTGGCAAGGGCGTCGAAGTACGGGTCGTCTGCAGGGCCAAGCAGCGGCTGCATAGCAAGGGCAAGCTGGAGCTTATAATACTTGTGAGCGTCGTCGCTGAAACTGCCTATCTTGTGCTGGAATATTCTGCCCAGCTCGCGGTAGAGGAGCATCGATTTTGGATTGAGGGGTATGCCTTTATCGCGGAGAAGCTCATAGCCGTTCTTGACCCACTGCCAACGCTGGTCGGGCTGTTCGACGGGGATGGCGACCGAGATGTTGTAGGCCATATTCCAGGCCTGGAACTCCCAGACGGAGGCGTATCTCGGCTGGAGGACGGTAATCCACTCGGCTAATTGTTTGGCGTCGAAGAACTGCCCCTGCTCCTTGAGGCGGTCCGCCCGCATCCAGAGAACATCGACGACAAGACCCCTGAATGCACCCATAGCGACGGTTGCAAAGGCCAGTGAAGGCGGCGCGTTCTGGATAGGCTCATTGATTACGAGCTTCATTTCCTGACGCTGTGAGTTTATGAAGTCGAGGCGCATCCCGGCCATCGTCAGAAACGCAATCGCCAGAACTACGCAAAGCAAACTGATTATTATGTCACGCGTACGCATAATCGAAAAAAACTTTTCCCCGGACCTGTCGGGGCTTAATGACACGCATTGCCGCCATCCACTGCTTCAAAGCCACATATTAGCGTCAGACGGTTACTTTTGCAATTTCTCGATAATGGAAAATCAGCAGGGCGAGAAGGAGCAGCAGGACGGCTTTGAGGCAGACGGTGGAAAGCACGAGTTCAGCCAGGACGGTCCAGCTCAGCAGTCGGCCGGGGACAAGAAAGGTGGTGGTGCTGAATTTATCGAACTGCGGCAAAAGCTGCAGAAGCGTTTTGAAGCCGACATTGTAGATGTCGCTGACGCCTTTGCCGACGTACTCGAAGGATTCGATGATAAAGCCGCTGATGTTGGCGGTGAAAAAGACAGCCAGGGAAAGCAGCAAGGCGACGGGAAACGACAGGAAAGAGCCGGCGAGGACCCCCATCGCCGCGAGAAAGACAAGCCGGATGAGAACCAGAAGTACGCCTCTTAAAAAGTTGGCGGTGAAGGTGTCGGCTTTGTAGAGGATTTCAAGCCCGTCTTCGGGCGGGAAGATTATAACGGTATCGTTGAGGGGCGGATTGAAGAAGCCGACCGCGATGTAACCGTCGTCAGCTACGGCGTCGGCTGGGACTTCGATTTCGCGGGCGGTGCGGATGAGGTCTCTTCGGTCAAACTGGTAGATGGGTGTTTTGACGCCGGTGCCGAGCTTGATTTGGCGGTCGTCGCCCGCTATCCAACTGCTATAGACCTGCAGGTCCGAAGGATTGACGGAGACATCGTATTTGAACCTTATGAATAATTTCTGATTGGGGTCGGTAATTTTTACGTTGTTGAATTCCCAGAGGAGCTCCTGGCCGACTGCTGCGGCGCGTTTGCTCAACTGGATTCGTCGGGCAAGCTCGTTCTTGTAGTTTTTGACGGCAATCCGGCTTCCTTCAAGGTCGGCAGGCAGCTCGCCGTTTTGCCTGAGTTTTTCATAAGCTGAATCGACATCCTTTGAGACATCGGCCTGCTGCGGCATCAGTCCCGCCCTTGCGGTGAAAAACTCGTTGTCGGCGCGTGCAAGCTCCGTATCGTCGGCCTTTACGAAGCCGGGCATATTGACGACAATGGCGTAGATAATCGCGGAGAACAAACCGAGCAGCAGCACATCGAGCAGGATAATGCCGAGGAATTTTCCGAGAATGAGCTGAAAACGCCGGACGGGTTTGGTCAGGACCGTAAAGATTTGCATTTGCTTTACGTCGCTTGTCAGGGTGTATATCGAACCGACAATAGTGAGCAGGCAGAGCAGCAGCGTGGTAAGCGACAGGCCGTAGCTGATGAACGTCTGAAGCCGGCCTTTCAGCGTGCCGTCGCCCGTCACCTTAAAACCCATAACCGGCAGCAGGACAAGCAGCAGCACAATAAAGACGGCGGCGATTTTCAAACGCAGCGCTTGTCTAACGGTATTGATTGCAACAGCCCAGATTTTGCTCATCGCCGAGGTCTCCTTAGTCGCCGCCGGTTTGGTTTTTCGTGTCCGAGTCGGTGCGGCCGGTAAGGCGGTCTAATATGTCCTTTCTGATTTGCTGCTCGGATTGCAGTTGCTGTTCGGCAGGGGTCGGCTGGACTGACGAATCTGCGGCAACGGGTTTCGGCTCCGGCTGAGCGGTAAGTTTGCGAAGCAAATCTTCTTCGGGCGAGCTGCGGACGGGATGAACCTCGTGTGTTTGTGGGGTCTCCTGCGAAGGTTGCGGCGTGGAGGCGGCAGGTGAGACAAGCTCATCGAGCACGGCGGCAGGACGCGATTTTTCTGCGCCGGCGGCGGTCAGAAAGCCGCTGATTTCGGTCTTGCTTTCTGCGCCGCTTGTGGGGACTGCCTGCTGCCTGGCCTGAGCGACGATGTTGATAAAAAATGTTTCGAGCTTGCTCATCGGGCTTTTCACGTCGCAGTCGGCGTGCTCATCGCGGATGATTTGCCGAATCTTAACGAGGGCATTTTCGCTTATGCGGCCTGTGGTGATTTCGGTTTTGTCGGTCTGCTGGAGCAGGTCCTGGACACGACCTTCGGCCTGAATTTTGCCGCCGTAGAGAATGGCGATTTGGTCGCAGACGTCCTCGACATCGGCCAAAAGGTGTGTGCAGAGCAGGATTGTCTTACCGCGTTTTGCAAGCTCGATGATAAGGTCTTTTATCTGCCGAGTGCCTATGGGGTCGAGGCCGGTGGTGGGCTCATCGAGGATGAGCAGGTCGGGGTCGTTGATGAGCGCCTGGGCAAGGCCGATTCTACGGGCCATACCTTTTGAGAATGTCCCAACCTGTCTATTTGCCACGGCCTTGAGACCTACCATATCAAGCAGGGCTTCGGTGCGCATCTTGCGGACCTTCGCGGGCAATTTAAAGAGCCGGCCATAAAAGTCGAGCGTCTCACGTGCAGTCAGATACCTGTATAAATAGGACTCTTCGGGCAGAAATCCGATTCTTTGGCTTATGGCGGGTTCTGCGGCGTCGCCGCCGAGACACAGTGCCCTTCCCTTTGTCGGGTACAGCAGGCCGAGCAGCATTTTAAGGGTGGTGGTTTTGCCGGAGCCGTTTGGACCCAAAAGGCCGAAGACCTGATTGGCGGCGATTTTCAAATTCAGGTTATCGACTGCATAGACCTTGTTGCGTCCCCACCAGTCGGAGAAGGTTTTAGTTAGCGAAAATGTTTCAACAGCGTATTCCATAGGCGGAAATTATATAAGCATAATAGCGATTAGACAGAAGGTTGAATAATGTGTTCAAGTCCTTCGCCGTGGCGGACAAGCCGGGCGCTGTTAAAGACAACCACCAGCGAGCTGGCAAAATGCAGGAACGCCGCGAGGGTCGGCATAATCGCAAACGACAGAGAGATTCCGGTGATTATGAAACTTACGCCGAAGGCAAGATTCCAGTTGATTACGCTTCTGGTTCCCCTGGAGAGGTGCACGAGCGTGGGCAGACGTTTGAGGTCGTCGCTCATTAGTGCGATTGAAGCAGAGTTAATGGCGACGTCGCTTCCAGCGGCGCCCATAGCGATGCCGAGGTCGCCTGCGGCCAGGGCGGGGGCATCGTTAATGCCGTCGCCGACGACGACCACGATGTAACCATCCTGCTTGATTCGCTCGACGATGGCCAGTTTATCCTGCGGCAGGCAGTGCGCCCTGTAATCGGTGCAGCCAAGCTCGGCGGCGACGCGGTTAGCGACCTCATCCCTGTCGCCCGTGAGCATAGTGACTCTTTTTACGCCGAGGTCGATAAGGTCTTTGACGGCTTGCCTTGCCTCGGGCCTGGTTTTATCCTGCAGGCCGACCCAGCCGATGCACTTTGAGTCCTTTGCGATATAAAGCGTGCTGAATCCCTGCTCTTCGTGCAGTTGCGGGCCGACTATATTGTTCATATTAATGTTGTTTTCTTTCAGGAAGGTATCTCTGCCGACGGTTATGCGGGAAGCGTTGACGGTTGCTGTGACGCCTTTTCCGGGCGTTTCCCTGAAGTTTTCGGCGTCTGGCAGGGCAAGCTCGGCTTGTTTTGCGACATCGAGAAGCGCCCTTGCTGCGGGGTGCTTGCTCATTTTTTCAGCGGAGGCAGCGAGGGTGAGCAATTCAGACGGCTCAATGTCTTCTGCAGGGGTAAGTTTGGTGACATAGAGCCGGCCGGTGGTTAGCGTACCGGTTTTGTCGAAGACCATAGCGGTCATTTTGCCTGCGACTTCGAGGTCTGCGACGTTCTTGACGAGGATGCCCAGCCGGGCCGCGGCTGATATTGCGGCCACCATAGCGGTAGGTGTTGCCAGAATCAGCGCGCAGGGACAGCCGATTACGAGAATGGTTATGGCCTGATTCACGTTGCTGGTAAAGAAAAGGAATATCCCGGCAACCATCAGGATAGTCGGTGTGTACCATTTAACGTAGCGGTCGATAATCCGCATAATGGGTATCTTTGTCTGCTCGGCCTGCAAGATAAGCGACTGAACCTTGCCGAGCGTGGTGTCTTTGCCTGCCTTTGTGACGGTGACATCGAGCACGCCGGTCAGGTTTGTCGTGCCTGCAAAGACCTGCATACCCGGGACTTTATCGACCGGCAGCGCTTCGCCCGTGATTGTGGCTTCGTTTACGGAACTTAACCCTGCGCCTATTTCGCCGTCAACGGGGACGTTGTCGCCGGGACGGACGCGAACCATATCGCCCGGCCTAATCTCGCTGACGTCCACTTCTCTTTCAGATTTGTCAGCTTCGATGCGGCTGGCCTTTCGAGGCGTGAGTTTTATCAGCGATTCGATTGATGCGCGAGCGCCGAGTGCGGTCCTGCTCTCGACAAGCTCGCTTAAAAGCATAAAGAACGCGACAGTGCCCGCGGCAACGTATTCCTGAGTGGCAATGGCGGCCAGTATGGCCAAAGCCACAAGCTCGTCCATGTGCGCCTCGCGGCGCAATAAGCTCCTGATTGCGTGCCATATTATCGGTGCGCCCAGCAGCACGGCGCCGGCAAAAGCGAGAATTTCCGTATTGAAGCTTGTGCCCCCGTAAATGGTTTTTGCGATTAAACTGTTGATGAGGAGCATCCCCCCTGCCAATGTCCCCAGCAGCGCCATACTTACGCGTATTTGCCTGCCGTGCGTATGCTCGACGGCGATGTCTTGCTTAAAATGCAGATGTTCGTGCGCCATTATTTGTTACTCGTTTCTCGTCTCTCGTTACCCGCAAAAGGGAAACTATTTTTTCTCAGATTCGGTTTTGGGTTTTATTGCAGGGTCTCTGTTAATAAGGACTCTGACTTCCGTGCCGTGCCCATCCTGGGTCGGCTGAATAACCATTTTCTCATCTGCGTTGCGGAGAACCTGCTCAATTGCGTCCTGATAGATTCGCTGGACAACCAGCTTGGGGTGCTTGCGATATTCCGGCAGTATCTTTTCGAGGTATTCGGCGTTCGCTCTTGCGGCTTCGATAATCTGCGTGCGATATCCTTTGGCGCCGGCGATTTTTTCCTGTGCTTCTCCCGCAACCTGCTCCCATAATTGCTCTTGCTTGCCGGCAACGCTATTGCTGTCTCGCAGCGCTGCGAGAAGCTCGAGGGCGACAGTGCCCGCGGTTTCGTTGAGCGTTTTCTCGGCGTACATCTTGGCCTCACTGACGGCCCTTTGCTTTACCTGTGTTGCGGTCAGTGCCGCCTGGAAGGCGTCGGAGACCTGCCTGGGCCAGGTTATGTCTTTGAGCTGGACAGAGACGACTTTTATGCCGCTTTCGGTCAAATCGAGCTTTGCCTGGAGGAGGCGCCTGACGTGTTCGGTTACTGCGGCCATTTTTTCAAACATCGCCTCTTCGATGGTGTAATTGACCATACTGCGGACAACGGCGTCGGCAAAGAGGTTCTCCAGCATAGGATTTATGTTTTTTTCAATAACGTCGGCGTAGTTTTGTCCGGCCTGGAGCGCCTCGACATCGACGAAATTATTTTTGTAGAGTCGTTCCGGGTCGGTTATCTGATAGGTCAATTCCCACTTGCAGTGCAGAATGTTATAGTCGCTGCCTTCTGTTTCATCACCTGCGCGGCCTAGTTTTGCCCCGCGGACGAGACAATAGCCCTCAATCAGGGGATTGAGCGAGGGCGGGACGTTGTATTTTTCGTTGGCGGCCTCGGGTATCATTTCGCCGGGCTTTTGATAATACCAGAAGGAGCCGATTGACAAATTAACTTTTTTCTCGACCGGGATTCTGATGATTTCGTGGATGGGATAGGGCAGGAGCAGTTTAAGGCCCGGACCCAGGAGGCGGGCTTCGCCCGTTCCGCGGATTTTACCGAATCGCAGCACGAGCGCCTTTTCGCCCGGTCCGACCGTTCTGACGCCGGAGACAAGGAACAGGATGACCAGAACGACCATTATTATCTTCAGGACGATGAAGCTGACCTTCAGGGCACCGGCCAGGTAGCTGTAACCGAGCTCGAGCTGCGCCGATGAGCCGTCGGCGGCCGGGGTGTTTTGGCCGAGGCCTGCCATAGTTGTCTGATTGTGTTCGTGTTCTTCCGGCATAATGCTAATCCATCCGAGATACTTTGGAGTTATTCTTTGGGTTTCAGGTCGGGCATTTGTCTTAACAGTTTGAACGGTTCCGTGTCCGCACTGATTACGACAGTTGACCTTTGTTCGAGTATCCTTTTCAGCGCGTCAATATCGCGCAGGAACATCGCAAGCTCCGGGTCTTGTTCGAGCATTTTGTAGTATTGAGCGGCTTCGGCGTCGCCCTGGGCGCGAACGGCCTTTGCCCTTGCCTCGGCGGCGGCAAGCAGCTCTGTCTGCATAGAGTTGGCGTCGGTTATGATTTTTCTGGCGGCGGCGTTGCCCTCAGCAATCGTTGCCGCGGTCCTGCGGTTTCGTTCGGCCTTCATTCGCTCAAATACTTCCTTGGTGACATCCTCGTTTATCTTCAACTGCTTAATACCCAACGCCTTTATTTCAATCCCGTAGTTGGCGCGGACGGGCTTTTGTATTTCGTAGAGCATTTCCTGCTCGATTTCCTCGAATTTTATTTTTGCGGGGTCGCTGTTGACGAATTCGGAGAAATGATGCCGGCCGATGACCTTGTTCATTGTGTCGCTCATCTGGCTGAGGAGCTTGGTTTCGGCTTCAGCGGTGGTACCGACGGCGTTGAAGAAGCCGAGCGGCTCGGCGATTCTCCAGACGATAAAGGTGTTGATTATGATTGGGACAGCGCCTTTTGTGGGTGTTTCACCGACGTCGGCCTCAAGTACTCTGGCCCTGGAATCGAACTTTTGGACCAGCTCGATTGGCGGGGGCCATTTGAAGTACAGGCCCGGCTGGGTAATCTGGCGTGTGGCTTTGCCGAAGGTCATTACCAGGGCCGATTCGGTTTCTCGCACCTGAAACATTGTAAAGACCAAAGCCAGGACGATAAAAAGCAATAGAAGAAAGAATGTTATGGTTACGTTTTTCATTGTCCGCTGCTCTCCTGGAATCCGCCCAAATCGTAAAGAGACGGGGCGAGTTTTTCCTTAAGGTCAACCATAAAGGTTTGCGTATCATTTGGGTCGCCGACAATAACGTATTTTCGCGTTCTGGCGAGCGTTTCTTCCAGTGCGAGGAGTCGTTGCTCGCGTTTGTAGATGTCCTTTGCGGCCCTGTATGCCTTGACCTGGCTGTCGAAGCGTTCACCAGTAGCGCGAGCAAGGGCTGCTTTTTCAAACCTGTAGGCCTGGGCTTCTCTCAATTTGGCGAAGATGTCGCCGCCTGCCTGAGCGAAGGCGTTATCGAGCCGCCCTGCAATCTGGTCGGCCTTTTCGCGGTCGTTTTGCGCTCTTAGCCGCTGATAGTCGGCGGCGAGCAGATACAGGTCGGAGGCGCCTTCGACTGAGCCGGCGAGTGTACCGAGCGTCCAGTTGCGTTCGCCCTCGGCCTGGAGAATCGCGGCCTGCTTTTTCTGTACCGCCCCAACTACCGCCTGATAATCCTTTGCGACCTCAACCGGCGGGTGGATGCCCTGGAGACCCACGAAAACGATTTCGACGCCTAATTGTGCCTTGTCGGCGGCGGCCTGGATATTTTTAGTCAAGGTGTCTTTCGCTTGGGTCCTGCCTGCACCGAGCAAGCTGCGCTCGATGGCGGCTTCATCATCGACTTCAATAGTAGCGCCGGCAGCATATCTTGCCAGCTCCCGATAGCATAACGATTCGAGATGTGCTCGCGGGTCGCTGTGACTATAAAGAAAGTCATACAGATTTTTCACTCGATACTGCACGGGGACATTGGCCTTGAGCAGACCCACCGGCGCAGCGCCGTCGCTGCTCTGCACACCTGCCTGCTCGCTTGCGACAAGCACACTGTACTCTTCCTTGAAGTGCTCTCTTGTCCACAGCAACGGCTCACGGACGACTTGTCCTGTTTTCGGGTCGGTTTTCGGAACGAAGCCGATATAAAGCTCGGCAATTCGTTTTGTGGGGTAGGTATGTGCGACGCCGAAAGGCCAGGGCAGCTTAAAAGCCAGACCCGGTTCGACCAGTCGAGCGGTACCGTCGGCTTTAAGAGGATTGCCGAACCGTTCGATTATCGCCTCTTCGTCGGGATTGACGACGACGATGCAACTGAGCAGATACAGCGTCACCGCACCGAAGATAAGCAGAGGAATGATTGCTTTTTCGAGCAGCTTATAGAACCAGGTCTGCGAGACCTTGAAGCCGAACTGGTAGTCGATTGCGCCGGCGACGGTGTGGAGTATTTCGCCCGGCTCATTTATGATGCCGAGCAGTCGGCTGTCGAAGGCGGCCCTGCTGTACTGGCCGGGCAGGCGCGGCCTGTATATGTCAAGGATTATGTTAAGGGCGGTCTCCACCCCAAGGACAATCAGGAGGATGGGTAAAAGATAGTTGATGACACTTATTACGACGGAGGTTTTGTACTGCGCAAGCACAAGGCCGCCAACGAGTGCAAAGGATAAAATTGCAGCGCCGAACAGGAAGCTGCCGCCTGCCCGCAGGGGCTTCCAGTGCGGCTGGGTGGACATACCTGTGGCATATTTTGAGATAAGGAATCCGACAAAGGCCACGGCAGCCATACATACGGCGCAAAGCAAGGGCTGTTTGATATATCGCAGGTCGGCTGGGGCAGCGGCATTGAGCAGGTATGCGCCGATGCCGATTTGAAAAGCGGCAATGAGAATCGAAAAGGCGGGCAGAAACCATTTTTCGAGGATTTCAAGTCGCCGCTGGGCGACAGCGAACAATTTTTCGTGTTCCGCCTCGGCTTTGAATATCGTTGCGTTTTTTTCATCGTGCGCCAGTTGGCCGATATCGAGTTTTTCCTGCTCCGCGAGCGTTCTCTGATGAAATTGAATAGTAAGGACAAGCCAGATAAGGACTGATGCGAGGAAGAGCCAGCCGGCGGCATAGACGGCGAAAAAGCCGCTCCATCGCCCCAGCAGCAGGCCGACGATAGAGAACAGGATACTGAAAATCATTGCGGCCAGGGCCACCCGTTTAGCCGGCCTCGACGATATCGTCATTTGCTATTTCCTACCCATCAAAATGAACACGACAGCGAAAATCGCAATAGATATATCATTACTTGGCTGTTTACAAGTTACAAATGTTACACTATAAAGAATATATCGCCATTTGCGAGCGAAACCGTTGCAGAAAATCAGGATGCGAAAGCCGTCTCGGTTGACAGCATACAAGCGATAGACCGCAAGCTGCGTCAGTAAGCAGGCACGAGAAAGACAATGGATAAGTTACTTACAATAGCCAGAAACACGTTCATAGAAACCCTTCGCCAGCCGGTCTATGCAGTCATCATTGTTGCCGCCCTGCTGCTCTTCTTCATTAGCCCGTCGCTTGCGATGTACACGATGAGCGATGACAATAAACTCTTGCGCGAGCTTGGCTTATCTACGCTGTTCCTGGCGGGATTGTTCATTTCAATATTCTCTGCATCAGGGGCGGTGGCGGAGGAAATCGAGAATAAGACAATACTGACGGTTTTGACCAAGCCGGTACAACGTCCGATATTCATTATCGCCAAGTTCTTAGGGGTGGCTGCGGCGGTCGGGCTTGCCCACTATATCTGCACAATCGCCCTGCTTATGGCAATCAGGCACGGCGTGCTTGAGTCGGTCAACGATGCCTGCGACTGGACCGTTCTTGGCTCGGCGGGGGTGGCGGTGGCCTTGACGCTGCTCTTAGGCGCCTTTTTTAACTATAGTTACGACTGGAAATTCTCATCGACGGCAGTATCGCTATTGGCATTTTTCCTGACGCTGGCAATGGTGTTCTTATTCTTCATAGACCGCGACTGGAAATTTGCCCCGCAGAATAACAAGTTCGACGCACTGGACGTGTATGGTTCGATTCTGCTGTACCTTGCGATAATGATAATCACGGCGGTGGCGGTGGCGATATCGGCCAGATTCAATATCGTGGTGACACTGTCGGCCTGCATCGGGGTCTTTCTGCTGGGGCTTGTCAGTGATTGGGCATTCGGCGGATTGGCAAAAAGCCACTTGTGGGCGAAGATTTGCTACTTTGCCATCCCAAACCTTCAGATTTTCTGGATAAGCGATGCGATTTACGAAGGCAGCACGGTGCCCCTAAAATACCTTCTCATCAGCGCAACATACGCGCTTTGCTACACGGCTGGAATACTGGCCCTGGCGGTGGCATTGTTCCAGCGAAGACAAGTTGGGTGAGCCATTTCTTTGACACTGATTTACACAGGATTGACACTGTTTCTTTCATTTCCTTATTCGCAAAGCACGGCCATGCTGTGCAATAAAATTAGGTATGGTGTCCCGAATGGTGTCCCCAGATTTTGGATTAATTTTATCTTTAACTTTGTTCTGGCAACAGAGAAGCAACGTAGTTTGTAACCCTTGGGTCAGCAAGGAATACCAGAGTTAGTATTCCCACAACTACACTTATCCAACCAGCCATAGTAATAATCGCAACGATTTCAAGAACTGCGATTGTTTTCAAGCCATATGGCCGCCTTGGTTGAGCCTTCAATAAATTGCTCGCAGAAATTATCTCAACTATGCCAAGTGGTATCATAACTATTGGCAATAAAAGCCAACAAAAAATGATACCGGCTATTATGTTGCATATTCCTGCCCCCAACCGCATACCCCCAATCGCAGTTACTTTCCCAGGTTTCTTAACTTCATTGGTTGTGGTTTCTCCCTTCATCTTTATATAACATTTCGCACAGATTATATGGTTTTCGTAAATAAAGGTTCGCTCAAGCTGACCGATTTCCGCTCCGCAATTTTCGCAAACCTCGACTTTCATAGAATCTCCTCTTTCTTATTCTAAACTTTATTGCTCGGCCAGTCGTAACTGGACGGAGTCGTGCTCGGCTTATTGCTAAATCTGTGGGCTAAATCTGGACACCATACCTATTTCTCCCTTTCTCTGATGCTATTTTGTATCTTTTTCTTTGTTTTTCTTGGTTTTCGTCCCGCCTTTTTAGGCTTTAATGTCCGATTCAAAATTGCCTCTAAATTAAGAACTGAAACTTTCTCCTAACCAAATCCATTAATCTGTGCCATTTGTGCTGAAACATCACAGGGATAAGTTTTGGACGTTCATTCGGACGAAACCCTGAACCTGCCTTCAAACAAATGGCTCTTTTTCGGCTTCTTTGCTCGCCCTAATAACACCCTGTACCACATTAGATGGTCCGGCGATATTTCTATTTCGTAAACGCAGTCAATTTTTTGCTTGGCGTCAGGAGCAACCTTGGCGAGGATTTTCCCAACTATCGGGATATGTTCCAAAACTTCCTGTGTGGCGTTATAGATGCTCTTTACGCGGTGGACAAGGAACAAAGACCTCTTGATCTTGAACTTGTGCTCTATGACGACCCGATGGCCTCCATTATCAACGCCCAGTCTCAGGGAAGCCTTCCCATTAACAGGGTTCTTGATACCCTTGACGAAATCGCCCTTCTTCAGCAGGGGAAGCGGTGTGCCCTTTTCCGCCAAGATTGCCCTCTTGCTTTCAACCTCTTTGCCGTCGAAACCTTCCAGTGACAGACTCAGGGTTATGTCAACCTTGAGAACATTTTCGGTTGTCATAATCGGATTCCTTTTATTTTGACTGAGATTTCCCGTTATTAATCCGCCGCAGGCGGATTAAATACCTTGCCAATCCTTTCAATGCCACGATAATATCAAAATCTTCCTCGAATTACGATAACATGATGATTGCATTATCCACAAGCTTTGTCGCGCAGGTGTTCCATTGAGTGTCGAGATACTGCTTCGGATTCTGAATCCCGGCGATGACGTCGTACGAGAAGTCCAGCACCTCCAGAAACCTCGTCTTTGACTCCCCTGTATTTCCATAGAGCTTCTTAAGGGTGTTTGTTCTGTCCATGGGTGGGCACAAGTCGGGAAAGACGAAATGCAGGCATTTGGAGTTGGAGACCAACTTTCCATTTGTCTTCATCAAAGCAAGCGAATCATAAAGAGTGGATAAGGATTGGATTACATCAACACGGTTTGTCCACGCAAATGCTGCGGAAGCAGTCTCAACTGCCTGAAAGGCAGCAGAGTTTCCTTGGAGGTTGCTCTTGAAATCAGCGTAGTCCTTCATCTTTGCGCCACGGCTGTTCATGTCCCATGAGACCAATGTTGCATAAAGAATCTCAACACAGGTGTCGCAGGATAGGAACGAAGACACACAGGGATACTGTCTGCGGAGACCCATTATGCGGTGATAAAAATGCAGGCTGGGACCTCCACGATAAACGGCATTTATCTGGGCAATGTGTCCCATGATAATGCCAGCAATACGAGACAAGACGCCGTTTCTATTTGGTATCATGATTTTTTCGCACCCAACATTGTTTCCCGATAAATCGGGATTGATCCGCATAACATCCCAAATACCATTGCGTCACCCATATAACACACCTCCACAACCAAACCATTCAATGCTACGATAATATCAAAAGCTTTCTCGAATTACATCAACAGCAAAATTATAATTTTTAGGGGGATTTTAGCCCCCGCACTTCTCTTCGACAAGTAGCCGCGGGGGTCTTCGCTACGCTGCGAAAAAATGGGTCCTCGGCAGAAAAGCAATGAAGCTACTCCCGAGGATCTCCGCTACGCTTCGAGACGGCGTAGCGGAATTTGGCAGAGGAGCTGCGGGGATTAGAGATGATTTCTTTGATTCGCGGGACGATTGGGCTTCCGGTCGCTGACTGGTATATACCGTTTCGAAGGCCGTCACGAAACGAGCGCTTAACAAGGCGGTCTTCGCCGCTGTGAAAACTGATTATACCAATTCGGCCGGCAGGGCGCAGGCAGTATGGGGCAATTCTTAAAAGTTCTTTTAAGCAGCCAAGCTCATCATTGACTAATATGCGAAGGGCCTGGAACGTGCGTGCGGCTGGATGTAATGAGCCGAATTTGGCGCGATTTTGCTGCTGCCAGGTTTTCGGGGTCAGACCTTTGACGTGGAAAATGAGCCGAACGAGCTGTTCGGTCTGCGTAATCGCCTGCGAGGCGCGCTGGGTAACGATTAAGCGGGCAATTTTTTGATGGTCTGGTTCGTCGGCCAGCTCCAAAAAGGCCTTAGATAACTCTTCTTCGGAAAGGGTGTTGAGCAAATCCGCGCCGGTTTGCTTTAGTCGCTCATCCATACGCATATCGAGCGGACCTTTATGCTTGTAGCTCATCCCGCGGTCGGGATTGTCTATTTGCATACTCGAAACGCCGAGGTCGGCAAAAATGATGTCACAGCCGGGGAGTCCTTCTTTTTTCAGCACGTTGGCAATACCGGCGAAGTTGCTGCGATAGAAACTCACGGGCACATTCTCTTTGCTTAGCCGATGGCGGGTGCGTTCGAGCTCGGCGCTATCGACATCGAGGGCAATCAATTTTCCGCTGGGCCCTATGTGCCTGATAAACTCGGATGCATGGCCGCCGTAGCCGACAGTGCAGTCAACTATTATCTGGCCGGGACTGGGTCTGAGGCAGCCGATAACCTCCTCTGTCAGGACGGGAATATGACTGCCGGCCGGTGTTTTGCCTTTTGCTCGCAGATGCGCCTTTATCTGGGGGTAGGCCGCGATGTTGTGCTCCTTGTACTTTTGCTGGTAGCTCTTAGGGTGGGTACCGCTGTATCTGCGTCGCCGTGGGTGCCTGAGCGGCGGCCCAGCGCCATTACCGGATTGGTCAAACGCATTCATACAAACTCCAGGCAAATCGGGCGGATAAAAATGGGAAATCCGGGTTTATGGCTGCTGATTATTGCCGGCGGTCTGCCGTGGTTATTGGCCGCCTTCAATCTGCTTAACGACGGCGACTTCATCGCAATTTTCCTGTTTCGGGCAGCGTGCACAATCACTCCAGACCTTCATAGGCAGGGAATTTCTATCGACGAGCGTAAAGCCGAGCTTCAGAAAAAACTCCGGCTTTAGTGTAAGCGCGAGGACCCTGGGCAGGCCGAGCTGACGCGCCGAGTCAATCGCCGACTCGACAAGCATTTTGCCTATTCCCATTCCCTTGTTGACCTCGGCGACCGCCAGCGATTTTATCTCAGCCAAATCCGACCAAATCACCTCCAGCGCGCAACAGCCGACGACAACGCCATCTATTTCTGCGACGGTGAAGGTCTGAAGGTTCTTGAAGATATCCGCCAGCGAGCGAAACAGCATCTGGTCTCGCTCTGCATAACAGTTAATCAGACCGTGTATGGCCTTGACATCGGCAATCTTTGCGCTGCGTGTTTTCATAGTTTTATGAAGTATAGCGAATTACCGAGGATTTCCAAAAACAATTATGACGCGCAAGACATTAAATGGTGCGATTCACGTTTGTCCGCCAGCCTGCCCTCGAATGCTGTTGTCGGGGGTGGCGGGTACGCCACTGGCGAGACCTCGCCTTTTGGCGGGTGCTCTTATGCTCTTGTGCACTTGTGCACTTATGCTCTTGCCCGCCCTGAGCGAGCACCGCGAGTCGAAGGGCCTGTCCTGCCTCGCCACGTTGTTTGGCGGCTTTGTCCGGGGAAAAAGGAAGGCAGCCCGCCGGCAATGAGCAGATTACGACACTTTTGATAATTCTGCGACGATTTCGTCAACAGCAGCCGGATTACATTCTACGGCGTAGTAGTGCTCCGCCCAAGCCAATCAACAATAATGTGGCTGGTTCAGGGATAGGTACAGTGAAACCGGAATCAATGGTTTCAAAGGTTATAGGATTTACGATTTCAAAAAACTGCGTTCCAGGGTTACCAGTTCCAAGCCAGTCGAAAGAAACTGAAAAACCACTTAACGTCTCTGAAGGCAAAATGCCTTGAGATTGGGTCAAAGAATCATAACCGATTGGCACACCAAAACCCGTATCCTTAAGAATAATCTCGTTCCATTGGCTCGCTAACAGCTCAGCCGTTGTAATAACGAGATTATCATAGAGGCCAACATCGAACCATATCGTAAATTCCTCTATTGGGAAAGCCAAACTATCATTCGTTATTGCATATTCGTACTCAAACTGGCTGCCGCCGAGATTAGTAACATCATATTGAATTTTGCTCCCGTAAGCATTTAAACAGATTGAACCCAGACAGCAACAAATTGTCAAGATATACACCCTTCTCATCACTTTCACCCTTTTTTGATTACTTTTGCCATTCTTCTGAAAATTCTGAAAAATCCTTAAAATCTATCGCACTGTCAGGATAAAGGTCTTCGGGCATTCCGGGTCCTTCATTCAACCAGGCCTGAGCGAATTGCATTAAATCTGCCAGATCCACAATCCAGTCGTGGCTGAAGTCAGATCTACTGCGTTCGGAGCAGCCGGAAACTCTCCAGACGATATCAGATTTCAATCCTTCGATGCTCCTATCGGTTCGGATTGTGAAAGTATCATCGCTTAGTGATTCTTTTCTCGCTTCGATAAGCGAAAACTCAACAGCATCGTCAATAAGAGTGGTATTTGCTGGCACATTAATAAGCCGGAGGGAAATATTTTTTATATCCTGGCCGCCCCAATTTGCCGCTCGGACTCGCATAGAATACTCAAATTCAGTTCTGCTTATCCTGTTCTGGCTGATAAGTTCATAGCCGATGAATTCGATTTTGTCGTTACAGTCATAACTTGGTTGCTGATTTATAGTTGTAGTTTCGGTTACATCTGGGATTTTTCCCTCATCTGGCGTTCCATTGCCATCATAATCTATTAGCATTAACCTGCTTGGATTGTTGACCTCGACAACAAGAACTGCATTTGTCTGATCAGAAATGGGAATGCGGTTAAATACGTTTGTTGATATACTGCTGGGACCTGAAGGAGAGGTCTCCACGAGAGTAAAATTCCCACTGCCGAAAGAATTTATTTCGACGACATAATTTAAATCCGGTGGAAGGTGGAAAATCTTTTCTTCACCTAAAACCTCAATTGCGGCACTTGGAATCTCGTTGTTGCCATAGCTGTCAATAATTCGCCCTAAAGTATCAGTTATAATAATATCCACCGGACAGGCAAAATGGAGCGTCTCAGGACAAGGCCACCTGATATCAAGAGGTATCTCATGCGACGCATTCAATAGGATATTTCTGACTCTCTTGGTAGACGGTTCAGCGGATAGTAAGGCAAAGTGGTCCAGATATACAATATCGGCACGGCAAGGATCCGAAGCATGTGGTATTTCATCAAGTTCCACTGACCCTACGCTAACAATTCCGTCGCTGCTGACAATAGACCGACATCCCTTAAGGGCAAGGACAGGGGAAGTCAAAAGATCACATGTCTTGATATTATAATAATCTCCTGCGATGGTTGAATATTCTACACCCAAGAAATTACCCGTTACACCACCATTTAATTTATCTAAGTATGGGTTAAATCTTTCGGGAAGAATTTGCGCGAACGAGAAATACTTATTTTCTTCAAGGCACTGATAAATGTCTTTGGGTGGTAGAGGAACAAAACAATCTATACCAAACAGGACTGTCCCTAACCGAGCCAGTGACGCCCCATGATTAGCAGTTCCGAGCATGATGAGCTTTTGCACATCGTGATTGTAGTTCAAATCTGGGTAATTACCGGCATCAGGCAAACCCTTCAAATCCGCACTTTCGATATAACTGCGGGCAACCAGACCGCCCATACTGTGAGCGACGATGTTTACCTTGTCGGTGTTTTCCAGAGACTTTATGGTTTCGATCTCCATTGCAAGGTTTTGTGCATAAAGCCGAAGATCAGCCAGAGACTGGCTAGTTTTATCAAGAGTATAGTTGCTGATATATACTGTAAAACCATCTACTATTTTTCTCTTCAACTTCCAAAAAGACGCTCCTTTAACTTGTTCTTCATTCTGTTGTTCCGTGTCTTTTCCTGTTAGTACTTCACTCATCTTTGCCCAGTCTTTTACGGGGTTAAAAGACCAAGTTCCTATTATGGAATCAAAGATATCTTTGGGATTCAATGGGTATTCGAAACCATGCACCAAAAGAACAGGGGGCTTTGCCCTTTCGATAGGCAAGTAATTGGTATATATCGCCGATGATGTATTCACAAAAAAGTCGTATCCTGAAAACCTGACCCATATTTCATAATGCCCATCGTTAATGGGAATAATGGGACTCGGCACAGAGACAGTAAAAGCATAAGTGCCGGGATTTATCTCTGTATAGGTAAATTGATTTGGCGTTAATGTCTGTGAAGTTAAGAACTCATTCACATCATTGGTAGATATCAGATATATCTCCGGAATTGATTGCGGTAATGGGCCGTTAAATGACACCTCCCCCTCTGCGGATAATAATGAGCCAGTAAGGTTAGCCGTGCCACGCAAAAAACCTGTGCCTTCGACAGTATCGTAGTCACCATCAAGATTGTATTCAAAAGTAGTATTGAAGTTCCATGTTTGAGCAGGTCCAGGGCTAATAGCATAAAGACGTTTCCAGCCGCCGACATATATATTTCCCTGGCTGCCAAAAGATGGCTCTATTCTTCCAGAAGAAAGCGGCACGCTCCAGAGTTGGTTTCCTTGACTGTCAAAAGCTTTTATAAAATTTCCCGAACAAAGGCTGTAAATTATTCCCTGCGGGTCAACAGCTATTGTGTATAAAACAGTTCCGCAGCCGAAATCGACCCCAGAAAGATATTCACCCCCGGCACTGACAATATTTAAAAGCCCGATTGAGCACCAATCGCCAGACCTCGCGCCAGCCATAAAAATGTTTCCTTGCGTTGAAATCGCAGGCGGCTGGGTAGTTATAAATCCGCATTTTGGCTCCCAATTTTCCTGCTCCGGGTTTTCCGGATTTATTGCATGCAAACAGCTAAAATAACCTTCGTCTTGCATTGACCGCCAGTCAAGTTCGTAAGCCGCGACTATATAAATCGTTCCGTCGTCGCCGATAGAAGGGGTGCCGACCTGCGGGATACAGGTTTGGTGATAAGTGCATTTTGAAGTAAAAACTCTTTTCCATTTTTGCGTCCCATCGGGGTTTACGGCGTAAAGGGTGTCGTTATAGCTAATGTAAACCACTCCGCCTTGATTCACAGATAAAATCCTTGTTCCCCATCCTACATATCCCTCTGTCTCATAATTCCAAATATCAGAGCCAGTTTGAGAATCAATAGCTGTTATTTTTGTGGTTAACCCCGGCCCCGCGGAATAGGCGTACAAATTTCCGTTTTCTGTTATTGCGAGATACGGCGCGAACATAACGCCGTCACTGGATTTCTGCCATTTAAAATTGCCATTTTTATCTATGGCTATGATTTTCCCGTTCTCAAAAGTTATTATAAAATTCTCGGGCGTCAAAACCGGCATCACACTTTCCAGTTGTTTTTGATAGAACCATTTTTCCTTTCCGTTGGGATAATAAGCAAACAGACCTTCCCTGCCCTTGAACCTTGCTTCAAAATAAATAATTCCTTCTTCGTCGATAGCAGGTTGGTAGAAATAATCGTTTTCTTGTCCTTCAAGAAAAACTTTGACTTGGCGATTTTGTAAGCCAATCCCTGCCGGTATCCTTCCGGTTCGCCTTGCGTCGTGCTGATACATTGACCAAGGGCTTTCACCTTTGGTCTGCGCAGAGAATATAAGGACTGCTATAAGTATGATAAGGTGTATTTTTTTCGTTTTTCGTCCTCCAGAAGATAAAAGTGTGTATTCGGTTGTTTTCAATGACCCTTAAAAGCCGATGTTCGGGTTTATTAACCGCAAAACGATTATTCTTTCCTCAACGAAGCGGGAATAAATCTACCATATTGAGAGTTATAAAGCAAGAAAATTCTATGGGGCATTTTTTTATAATCTGTGAAATCTGCGCAATCCGCGATTAGATAAAAATTTCAGTTGACATCTAACATTACATATTGTATAATACCCACCTAACAATGAGAAAGTAAATATTGTATCGTAAACTCGGAGTTCTTAATTATGGCTACTCAAGCTCGGCTATTTTACCCCGTGAGATGCGCAGCTATCTCACTGGGGCCTCCCTCCCCTGCCTACCCAAAACCCCCATCTTGCCCAAATTACCTCTGCCGGCAGAGTGTAATTATGCAAAACGAACCCAATTTTCAAAAAACCAAAATGAACCTAAATATCTGTTCTGAAAGGCCTTATGAAAAAAATCACCAATCCCGTCTCTGCAAAAACGAACCCAAACGAACCCAATTTTCGAGCTTGGCCCCCAGCCGGAGCAACTACGTCTGATGTCTTGTGTCTATGGTCTTGCGTCTGCGGAAGCTTTGGCGTACAATTCAGCACAATTCGAGAGCACAAACGCTTGCTTATAGCTATTTCGAGAGCAATTCGAGACAATTCGAGACAATTGGCGCTAATTCGAGACAAGCCCCCGCCCGCCCAAAACGCCCCGCCACTCCTTTCTGAACGCTGTACGCTGTCCGCTTGCCTCGGCGTAGCTCTTGGCGAAGCCGGGCTGAACGCTGTAATTTTGCAAAACAAACCCAATTTTGGGAAAATTAAAAATGAACTTAATCCCCTGTCTAAAAAGAAGTTACGAAGAAAAATACCCTCTCCGGCGACCCGAAAAACAAACCCAATCAAACCCAATTTTCGAGCTTGGCCCCCAGCCGACCGCACACCCTGCACCCCCGAATCGCACCCGACATTAAAAAAGCTGGAAAAAGGTCTTCGAGATGGCTACAATTGCTGCAACAATCAGCGTGTAGCGTTCCTCCGTCGCCCTGCGGGCTATGGAGGACAAGATAGCGTTTAGCGGATAGTACAAGATGCGATTCATACTTATAGATAAAATTGTTGAGCTAGAGACCGGCAGGCGGATAAAGGCGGTAAAGGGCGTGTCGTTGTCGGAGGAGTATTTAGCCGACCACTTTCCAACATTTCCGGTTCTGCCGGGGGTGCTGCTTTTAGAAGGGCTGATTGAGTCGGCCTCGTGGCTTGTGCGTGACACCGAGAATTTTGCGCACAGTATGATATTGCTTGAAGAGGCGAGAAATGTTAAATATAAAACCTTTGCGGCGCCCGGGGCGCAGATAGAATACAGCGTTGAGGCAAAGACGATTGAAGAGAATGTCAGCAGCTTCTCCGGTGTGGGCGTATCAAACGGCGAGCAGATTGTCGAGGCAAGGTTCGGCTTGAGACATTTTAACCTGGCAGAAAAGGATTCGACAATGGCCGGCGTGGATGCGAAGATAATCGAAGAAATGAAGAAACGGTGGGAGCTGTTGAAAAAATAAATTAAAAATCAAAATGCAAAAATCAAAAATGTGGACGCAGGAGATAAATTGATATGGCGATGAGTCGGGATGAGATTTTCCAGAAGGTTCAGGGGGTATTAATCGATGCACTCGGCGTTGACGATGATGAGATTAAGGCGGAAGCAACGTTGATGGGTGATTTGGGTGCGGAGAGCATTGACTTTTTGGACATTGTGTTTCGGCTGGAAAAGGCGTTTGCGATAAAGATACCGCGAGAGGAGCTTTTCCCGGCTGAGACGCTGATGAACCATCCCGAGTTTATCAGTAACGGGAAACTCACGGAAAAAGGGCTTGCGGAATTGAAGCAGAAGATGCCGCACACGGACATCAGCTCATTTGCCAACGACCCAGACATCAACAAGCTGGGCGATTTGTTCACGGTGGGAATGATAGTTAATTACGTTGAGAGCAAGTTGAAGGCGGCGTAACAAATAGCAAAAATGGTGTACACAGCACACCCTATAAACTGGGTTCGAGTGTGAATCGGCAGGATTTGCTTGAGGAAACCTGCCGATTGTTTTATTATGGGCGGCGATGCGATGGATTTGGATAGATAAATTCGTTGAGTTTAACAGCGGGCATAGCGCCGTTGCGGTTAAGAACGTCACGTTAGCCGAGGAGCATCTGCACGACCATTTTCCGGGCTTTCCGGTTATGCCGGAATGTTTAATGATAGAAGCGATGGCGCAGACAGCGGGGATATTGGTCGGGGAGGCGAAGAAATTCGAGGAGAAGGTAATCCTTGCGAAGATAAAAAAGGCGGTGTTTCTGGATTTTGTTCGGCCTGGCGATACACTGAAGATACAGGCGCAGATTGATTCGATAGCCGATGAGGCGGCGAGCACGAGCGGCAAAATAACGTGCGGGGAGAAACTCATTGCCGAGATTGATTTAATGTTCAGTCACATCGACCAGAACCTTGCCGGCAAGGAGTTCCCAAAGGAGAACTTTGTGTTCACCGAGACGTTCAAGTCGCTGCTTGTGGGGGCGGTTTTCAATAAAACAAAGGGGCAGGAGGGAGACAAGTGAACTGTGCCCGTGTGGTCATAACGGGATTGGGAGCGGTAAGCCCGCTGGGATTAAGTGCGACGGATACGTGGTCTGGACTTTGCGAGGGCAGGTGCGGGATAAAACCGATTACGGCGTTTGACCCCATCGGCTTTGCCTGTAAGTTAGCAGGCCAGGTGCCGGATTACCGGATACAGGATTATGTCGCCAAGCAGTTTCGCAAGGCGACGAAGCTGATGTCTCGCGACATCGAGCTTGCGGTAATAGCGGCGAATGAGGCGGTCAAAGACAGCGGCTTGATAACCAGGGCAATCGATGCCGACAGAGAGCGAAACGCCTCTAACGTGGTAAATCCGACACGAATGGCAATCAATCTGGGTGCAGGACTTATCAGTTGTGATTTGCCGGAGATTGCGCCGGCGGTTGCGAAGAGCGTGACGGAAGGGAAATTCGATATGCACAAGTGGGGCAAGGAAGGGATTGAATCAGTGACGCCGCTTTGGCTGCTGAAGTATCTGCCGAATATGTTGGCTTGTCACATCGGTATCATTCACGATATTCAGGGGCCGAGTAATACGATTACCTGTGCGGAGTCGTCGGCGTACATAGCGATAGCCGAGGCGGCGCAGGTGATTTCCCGCGGGGATAGTGACATTGCTTTGGCGGGCGGTGCAGAGGCGAAGGTCAATCCGATACTGATAATGCGGCAGATTTTGTTGGGCAGAGCGACGACAAAAAGCAACGACCGGCCTGAGAACGCCTGCAGACCTTTTGACGCTGATGCGGCAGGAGCGGTGTTCGGGGAAGGCGCCGGAATTATCGTGCTGGAAAGTCAGGAAAATGCCCGCAATCGCAGCGTAAGAATCTTTGCGGAGGTGGCGGGGACAGGACAGAGTGCGAGCATAAATCGGGCTTATGAGCATATCGAGCCGGACGGTCTGGGTATAACTATCGCCATCGAGAAGGCACTCGCACAGGCGAGTATATCACCGAAAGATATTGATTTGATAATTCCGCACGGCACGGGGATACCGCAGGATGATTTGGCGGAGGCGAAGGGAATTGAAAAAGTGTTAGGCAAAGAAACAAAACGGATTCCCGTTTGGCCGACAAAGAGTATGCTTGGTAACACCGGGGCCGCCTGCGGTGGATTAGATATCATCGCGGCTGTTTGTGCGATGCGTGATGGCGTAATACCTGCTGCGAAAAATTGTGAAAGAAAAGCAAATGGGTGTAATCTGAACATCGTTACACAGCAGCAGAAGAGAAATATCCGCAATATGCTTTGTTGCAGCTACACATACGGCGGGCAAACGGCCGCTGTAGTGATAAAGAACGTCGAACATTGAACGTTCAACGTTCAACATTGAACTTTGAGCTGAAAGAAGAAATGGATTATGGGAGAAGAGAGGGAATGAATGTGGAATCAGGGTTAAAGCGTGAACGCGTAGTTATAACGGGGATGGGAATCGTTTGTCCCTTAGGGCACGACGTGGAGACGGCGTGGCAGGCGATGCTGGCGGGCAAAAGCGGCGTGGCGAAGACAACGATTTTCGACGCCTCTACATTCCCGACAATTTTTACCGCTGAGGTGAAGAATTACGATTTCAGGAAATACACCCGGCAGCCAGAGCTTCACAAGGACAGCAACAGGGGAAGCGGATTTGCAATCGGGGCAACGGTCCAGGCGTGCAGGCAGGCGAAGATAGATGTCGAGAGCGAAAGGTTCGGAGACGGTGTTGACCGAAGGCGATTGGGGATTTATCTTGGGGCAGGCGAAGGGTCTGCGAATAACGATGCGTTTTTCGGCGCGATTGCGGCGGGCTGGGACGATGCACAGGGGAAGATGGACTGGGCGAAGTGGGCGGAGGTAGCCGCGGCCAGGATGAGGCCGATGCACGAGCTTGAGCAGGAATCGAATATGCCGGCAGCGCATATAGCGATGCTGACGGGCGCGCGCGGGCCGGTGCGGACGTGCCTTACGGCTTGTGCGGCCAGTACCCAGGCGGTGGGCGAGGCGACAGATGAGATTTGCCGAGGCGAAGCAGATGTCATTATTGCAGGCGGCGCTCATTCGATGATACATCCGCTTGGGCAAACGGGCTTCAATCGGCTGACGGCGCTATCGACAAGAAATGACAGTCCCGAAACGGCATCGAGACCTTTTACGGCAAGCAGGGACGGATTTGTATTGGGCGAAGGGGCTGCGATAATCATTTTGGAAAGTTTAAGCTCGGCGAAGAAGAGAGGAGCGCCGATTCTGGCTGAAGTTATCGGATACGGGAGCAGCTCAGATGCGTTCAGGATAACCGATATGCACGAGGAGGGCAGAGGCGCAATACAGGCGATGGAGGCGGCGATTGCGAATGCGGGGATAAGTTATAAGGATATTGACTACGTAAGCACGCACGGAACAAGCACACAGGAGAACGACTCGATAGAGACAAAGGCGATAAAGGCGGTCTTCAAAGAAAGGGCAAAGAATATCCCGGTCAGCAGTATCAAGAGTATGATGGGGCACCTGATTGGAGCCGCTGGAGCGGCGGAATTGATGACGTGCGTATTGGCGATACGTGATAATATTGTGCCGCCGACAATCAACCTGAACGACCCGGACCCGACGCTGGATTTGGATTATGTGCCGAACAGGCCGAGAAAAGTGCAGGTGAATATTGCAATGAAAGAGTCGTTCGGGTTTGGAGGGCAGAATGACGTGGTGATTGTTCGGAGATACTCAGAAAAGTAAAAAGGATAAAGTTAGAAGTGATAGCGATATGATTGATATAAAACTGATACGAGAGAATCCGGAGAAATTCGCAAAGGCGGCGAGAGACAAGAAGATTGCAGTTGATATTGACCGGCTGTTAGCGGTTGATACGGAGCTTTTGGCGGCAAAGCATAGATTGCAGGACATAGCGACCGAGAAGAACCGCGTCGGCAAATTGATACCCAAGATGACGGGGCAGGAAAAACAGGATGCGCTTGGGCAATTAGCGAAACTAAAGGCCGATGAGCCGCAGCTCGAAGACAGGATAAAGGAGCTACAGCCGGAAGTAGATGCCCTGCTGTCGCAGGCAGCTCAGCCGGCGGATGACGATGTCCCCTTAGGGGAAGACGATACGCAGAACGTGGAGATAAGAAAAGAAGGAAAGGTGCGTCAGTTTGATTTTGAGCCGAAAGACCACGTCAAGCTCGGGCTGGAGCTTGGGATAATCGATATCGAGCGCGGCGTAAAATTGGCGGGGACGAGGAGTTATTTTCTCAAAGGCGACGGGGCGCGCCTGCACTGGGCGATTTTGCAGTTTGCAATGGACGTAATGGTATCGCGCGGGTATGTCCCTATGTCGGTGCCGATTCTGATGAAGGATGAGGCAATGAAGGGGACGGGCTATTATCCCGGCTCGGAAGAGCAGACGTACCGGATGGAGCGGGATATGCTCAACATGGCGGGGACGGCGGAAGTGCCGCTTACGGCATATTATATGGGCGAGATACTTAAAGAGGAGCAACTGCCGATGAAGTTTGTGGGGCTATCGAGCTGCTTTAGACGCGAGGCAGGCGCAGCAGGAAAAGACACATACGGGCTTTACAGGATTCACCAGTTCGACAAGGTCGAGCAGGTGGTAATATGCAAAAACAGCGTTGAAGAGAGCAATAAATTCCACGAGGAGATTTTAGCCAACGCCGAGACGGTGATGCGTGCGCTGGAGCTGCCCTACCGTGTGGTGGTTGTCTGCACGGGTGATTTGGGGCGGGGTCAGGCGAAGAAATACGATATCGAGGCGTGGATGCCTTCACGCGGCAACTATTGCGAGACGCATAGCGCGAGCAAGTTCTATGAGTTTCAGGCCAGACGAATGAACCTGCGATACAAAGAGACGGCGACAAAGAAGAACCTGTTTTGCCACACGCTCAACAATACTGTAATTGCAAGCCCGCGGATTTTGATACCGATTTTGGAGCTTTATCAGAACAAAGACGGGTCAGTGACGGTACCAACGGTTTTACAGCCATATATGGGCGCCCAGGAAAAAATTACATAGCCACAGAGAACACAGAGGACACAGAGAATTAAATTGAAGATTACCAAAAACAATATTGTTCATTGGTCACAGAAATATGATGAATGTTGCGGCCCTGAAGATAAAAGCAATGAAGAACGACTAAAAATTCTTTTGAAAAGGCATAGATATCTCACGCAAAAGAATCTGTGGGATATCATGAACTGGAAAGCGGCGAGAATAAGAAACTATGCCCATGACAATACCCCCTCAAGGATTAGAAGGATTACTCGGTTCTCTTTTGAGACAGAGGACGAGAGAAGAAGGATAGAATCTTTGTTGGGACAAAAAGGCAGATTAAGGGGAGTCGGATATCCAGTTGCTTCTACTATTCTGCATTTTGCATTTCCGGACAAGTATCCTATAATGGATTTCAGAGTTATACGCTCTTTAGGGATGAAACAGCCGTCGTCATATAAATTTGATTTCTGGGAGGATTATTGTAAAAGAATAAAGCATTTATCAAAGAAATATGGCCTTTCTATAAGAGTAGTAGAAAAAGCACTCTGGAAATTTGATAAGGAACAATACTCACGTTTCAATAAATGCGAGTGAGGCGATTAGCGATATATTACGGCAAAAGGCATTTAGTTTTTTGAAAAATTTTAATTCTCTGTGTTCTCTGTGTGCTCTGTGGCTTAAAATAAAGTCCCTATTAATCGGGACTCTGAGGCCGAAAAATGGTAGCGATGAATGAGATAGAGCGGTTTGGCAGGCGGATCGGCGAGGGGTTTGGGGCCGAGAAGGTGATACTCTTTGGCTCATACGCGGAGGGGACAGCCAAGAAGGACTCAGATATTGACTTGCTTGTAGTGGCACGCACAGAACTGCCGCCCAGAGAAAGATATGGTGCTGTTCGACGTTTGGTGGCTGATTTTCCGGCAGGATTCGATATCGTCGTAGAGACGCCTGAGGAGTACCAGCAATGGCGAACGGTCGTCAATCATATTGTTTATTTCGCAGATAAATACGGAAAGGTCATTTATGAGCGACCAAACCCGTGAAGTGGTCAGGCAATGGCTGGCAAAGGCCGAAAGCGACTGGACAACCGTTGAAATCCTTATGGCCAGTGCTCATTGTCCGGCCGAGGCGGTATGTTTTCATTGTCAACAGTATGTTGAGAAACTTCTCAAGGCGTTTCTCACTCTTAAGGGTGTTGAAGTCCCCAAAACTCACGACCTTCGGCGGCTTATTCAAATGGCATCGCCGTTCGAGTCAAAGCTTTCGAAATTAGCCGAGGAGTCGGATGCCCTGACGGTTCACGGAGTTTAGTCGAGATATCCCGGAGATTTCTGGGAGGTGGATACCGCCGAAATGAAACGATTAGTAGCGCTCTCACAGAAATTTTCCAATATTCTGCTTCCTCGGCTGTAGTAATTACCGTTTTTTTTCGGCGGCGGTTAATGGTATATTACGACCAAAGGTAGATGAAATTCTTTGAAAAGTTTTTAATTCTCTGTGGTCTCTGTGTGCTCTGTGGCTTAAAATATAAAAACTCTGTGGCGGAAAAATGGTGGCGATGAAGAGAATAGAGCGGTTTGGAAAACGAATCGGCGAGGAGTTTGGGGCCGAGAAGGTGATACTCTTTGGCTCATACGCGGAGGGGACAGCCAAGCAGGACTCAGACGTTGACCTGCTTATAGTTGCATCTTTTGAGGGCAGAAGCGTTGATAAATCAGTGCAAATCCGGCTGAAACTGAGGCCGACGTTTCCTGTTGACCTGCTTATACGCACGCCTGAAAAGATACGCCAGCGGCTGGAAATTGGCGACCAGTTCATAAAAGACATACTACAGGGAGGCAAAGTCCTTTATGAAGCAGACAACCGCTGAGTGGATTGAAAAGGCAGAAGGTGATTTTGCCACAATGCAGCGAGAGTCCCGCGCAAAAAAGAACCCCAACTACGACGCAATTTGTTTCCACGCCCAGCAATGTGCAGAGAAATATCTTAAAGCCCGATTGGACGAAGCGGATATCGCGTTCGGCAAAGTTCACGACCTTGTAGCTCTTCTTGACCAGGTATTAGCCGTTCAGCCGGATTGGGAAGTTTTCCGCGAAGATTTGGCTTATCTTTCTGATTTCGCTGTAAGTTTTCGTTATCCGGGCGAGTCGGTTGTAGTAAAAGAGTGCTCTGTGGCGAAATTTTTTACGCAGGAAATAGTTTTATGCTAAAAGGCGAGGTATTTGAGTTTATAAGGAAAAATCCGGTATTTGCGATGGGGACGGCGGGGGAAAATAAGCCGCACGTTCGGATGATGATGCTGTACCGGGCGGATGAAAACGGCATTATATTCAATACCGGCGAGAACAAGGACGTGCACAGGCAACTTTCCCGCAATCCCAATGTTGAGCTTTGCTTCTACAGCGCCAAGGAGGGACGACAGATGCGAATATCCGGCTCGGTCGAAGAGATTGAAGATATTGAGCTAAAAAAGCAAATCGTGAAGGATTTCCCATTTTTGAAGGAATGGGTGGACAGGGAAGGTTACGATGTCCTGGTCGTTTACTGCCTGAAACACGGCAAGGCAACCGGCTGGACGATGGAAACCAATTTCAAGCCGAAAGAGTACATACAACTATAGATTCGGCTGAGTAAATTCCTTATCAGTAATCAAATTAGCAGGAGTGAAGCAATGAGGGATATAAAAATTTTCCTGTGTATCTTATCTTTGTGTCTATGTTTGGCTGGATGCGCTGGAGAGCAGGCGGGAAAGACGAGCGAGAGTTGCATTGCGGCGAGTGAAAAGGACTGGCTGGGCAAGGCATATCGGTATGACGAGAACGGCTGGATATTTCTGCATATCGAGGGCGGGCCGTTTGAGAGGGGTTTTCAGCGTGGATACCTTACGGCAAATGAGATTGAGCGATTCTTTAAGACAATGGCACACATAGAGGAGTTCGAGACAGCTAAAGACGTCAATTTCTTTGTCCGCTCGGCGGCGAGGTTGTTCAAAGGCAAGGTATCGAAAGAATACGTCGAGGAAATGCGGGGAATGGTTGCCGGGATGAAAAGAGCAGGCAAAGAAGTTACTTATGACCAAATGCTTTTTATGAACGGCTTTATCGATGTTACCTGGTATTGGTGGCCGCAGGAAAAGGAGAACAGGAAAGACGATGGTCCGGGCTGCAGTGCATTCATAGCAAGCGGCGATGCGACCGCCGATGGGGCGATAGTGATGGCTCATAACTCGTGGAGTCCATACGCGGTCCTGCAATTCGGGAACATCATCGTGGACGTTGTACCCGACAAGGGACATCGAATCCTGATGCAATCGTGGGGGCCGTGCATATACAGCGCGACCGACTTTTTTATTACGTCAGCCGGTTTAGTCGGCACGGAGACGACTATCGGAGGTTTTAGCGGGTTCAATCCGAAAGGTACGCCCGTTTTCGAGAGGGCAAGAAGAGCGATGCAATACGCGAACGATATAAATGAATGGGCGAAGATTATGGTCGAGAACAACAGCGGCGCGTATGCAAACTCGTGGCTGATTGGAGACATCAATACGGGCGAGATTGCCCGGCTGGAGCTGGGATTAAAGTATCATAACCTTGAGAAAAAAACCAACGGGTATTTTGCGGGCTCGAACGTGGCCGACAATATCAAGATTTTAAGAGTGGAAACAGAGGCGACATACGATGACATTCGTTCCACGGCCGTCGCCAGGCGCGTTCGCTGGGAGCAGCTTATGAAGGAGCACTACGGGAAGATTGACGTCGGTCTTGCCAAAAAAATGTTGGCAGACCATTATGACGCTTATTTGCAGAAGGATAATCCCTCATCGCGGACGATATGCGGACATTCCGAGCTTGATAACGGAAGCGTGCCGGAGTCACCCGCATATACGCCTTCGGGTGCGATGGACGGCAAGGCGCTCGATTCTGCTATGGCGAAGAATTTGCAGTTGTGGGCAAAGTGGGGAAGTTCCTGCGACAGAAGTTTTGACTCAGAGAAATTTCTCGCGGAGCATCAGCAGTACAAATGGCTGGAGGGATACCTTCCCGACCTGCCAAATCAGGCGTGGACGATTTTTCCCAGACAAAAGTAGGGACGTAAATGCAACCTTCGATATGACGCCACAGCGAGATGGACCAGATACAGCGCAAATTAGCGGAGATTGACAGGCGGCTTGGGGCAAGTCCTGCCGGTTATTTTAAGCAAATCATAAGTACCGCCCCCCTGCTGTTCTGCGCGATTGGCCTGATGGGAGGGATTATCGTGCAGAATTTCGCAGCGATGTCCGTTTGGGTCTGGCTGACGATGCTGGGACTATGCGCCGTGACAATAGCAGTGTTATACGTCCGAACACAAAATACCGGCACTTATGCTCCTGTGCTCTTGAGCACTTGTGCTCTTGTTTGCTTTGTGTGCGTCGGAGCGATTCGCTTAGCAAGTTTTTACAGGGCGAGCGAAAATGATATTAGCACGCTTGTCGGGGGCGAGCGTCGGCTTGCGACAATTCGCGGGCTGATTGTCTCTCAGCCATACGCGGACAGTAACCAGGACTGGGCATTTGCGAAGTACAAATTCGCTGATTCGGGGAGCAGTTTTTATCTGAGAGTTCAGGAGGCAGAAACAACAGCCGGCTGGGCAAAGGCAGGCGGGACTATACGGGTGCAGGTCGATGAGGCGGTTACGGATTTGCAGCCGGGTGATTATGTGCAGTTATACTGCTGGCTTGAAGGGTTTCAGGGAGCGACAAATCCAGGACAATTTGATATCAGGGAATATCTGGCTCGAAAGGGAGTGACCGTCGGGGCATCCGTCAAAACACGAGACGGGATTGAACTGCTGCAAAATAAACCCGTGGGGATTTTCGCCAAAATAAAGGCCCGGCTGCGCCAGGCGGCGGTGCAGGCGCTTGTGGGCGAGCGATATCCTAATGAAGAGAGCGAAAAGTTGCTGCTCGCGCTGGTGCTTGGTTATCGTGCAAACATAGATAAAACTACCCTGGAGGCATTTCGCAGAACGGGGCTATTGCACTTTATTTGCCTGTCGGGGATGAACTTCGGGATTTTAATCGGGATTGTGTGGTGGGTATGCAAGACAGTCGGCTTAATGAAGCCGGCAAGAGCGGCTGTGTGTATGATTACTGCGGTTATGTTTTTGTCAGTTGTGCCGGAGAACGCGCCGGCGTTTAGGGCAGCAATAATATGTTTTGCATTTTGCGGGTCGATTTTATTTCGGAGGCAAGTCAATCCCTTCAATTCGCTTGCGCTGGCGGCGGTTGTGCTCTTACTCATAAGGCCGACAGAACTTTTTGAAGCGGATTGGCAGCTTTCGTTTGCTTCAGTATTAGGAATACTGACACTTTGCCCGCGGTTTTATACGATTATCCGCGAGAAAACAGTAGAACATCCGTGGCTTGCCGTTTTTATGAAGGTAAAAAACAGGCCGTTTCTAATACGTATTGTCGAGAGACCAGAGCCATACGCGATGTTCTCCACGAGCTTGGCGGCGTGGTCGGCAAGCGCAGGTATTTTGCTGTACCAGTTCGGCACAATCCAGCCGATGACGAGCATCTGGACTGTGATTGTATCGCCGCTGATAGGAGTAATTTCGGTTGCCGGGTACGTCAAACTGGTCCTGGCTATGTTCGTTCCGAACATTGCAAACGTGATGGACAATCTCATAATGCCATTTTCCGATTTGTTGATTTGGGTGGTGAAATTCCTTGCCAGTATAGACGAAACGCAGATGCTCATCGGCCAAGTGCCCGCGGCGTTGATAATTCTTTACTATGGTTTGATTGCTTTTGCTGCTTTTGCGTATTTCCGCCGGCCGATGCCGAAAAGAGTGATTTGCACAGTGATAATCATCTTTATTACTATGTGGATTGGAATTATCAAGTGGGAGAGGGCAGGCAGAAATGACCTGGCAATCAGCGTTTTAGACGTGGGGCACGGGCAGGCGATAGTGGCGCAACTGCCGGGCACGACAAACATATTGTTTGACGCAGGGTCGCTTACCGGTAGCGACATCGGCAGGCGGATTGTGGTACCGTTTCTGCAATATAATGGAATAAGCCGAATAAACGTTTGTTTCGTAAGCCATAATGACACAGACCACATCAACGGAGTCCCTGAGATTGCCGAGTACTGCAAGGTCGGCGGCGTTTACGCCAATGAGGAGTTTTTCGACCAGACCGACCAGTGGGGCACAGCGAAATTTTTTAAAGACCAGATGCGCAAACGAGGCGTTGAAGTAAGACCTTCACGCGCATTTCCTGCACCAGACAGCAGCGCCATCGTCAAGATACTTTGGCCCAGCAAGGATGTTTATGAAAACGAAGAGGTTGGCGAGAACGACAAATCGTCGGTCTGTTTGATTGAGTTTGCGGGCAGGAAAGTCCTTTTGTGTTCGGACATCGAGGAAGCTGCACAGCAAGAACTTTTGCGGCTTTATCCTGATTTGAGAGCGGATATAGTAATTGTGCCGCATCACGGCTCAGCCAGGACGTTAGAGGCGAATTTTTTGGAGGCGCTGAGTCCTGATATTATCATAAGCAGTTGCGGCGATTCGGCGATTGAAAAGGGGCTCGTTGTCGCACCCGGCGGAAATACACGAGAGTTCTACACCGCCAGGGACGGGGCGATAACGGTGCGGGTTGACAGGAGCGGAAAAATTGAGGCAGAGGGTTTTGTCAGAAAATAAAGACAGCCCCGGCAGTGCGCAGGGGCTGTCTTAAGTCACAGCGTAAAAGAGCCAGGCGCGATTACTATCTCATAAGGACGACTATTTCGACCCTGCGGTTTTTGGCCTTTCCTGTGGCGCTGCTGTTGGGCATAACCGGTCTTGCCGGTCCGCAGCCGGCCGCCTTGATTTTGTCCTCGGAGATACCCTTCTGCATAAGGTACCTGGCGACGGTCAGGGCGCGCTCGGCGGAGAGTTCCCAGTTGTCGCTCCATTTTGTTTTTTTGATTGGGTCGGTGTCTGTGTGGCCGATGACCTCGATGTTCTTGCCGGCGTACTTTTCCCTGATGACCGAGTAAATATGGTCAAGCTCTCTGCTCGATGCGCTCTTGAGATTGACCTTTCCCGAGTCGAACAGGATAGCATCCGACAGGGTAACGGTGATAGTACCTTTTGAGGGGTCGAAGGCGACGTCGTAGCCCTCGCCAAAGCCGGTGGCTTCAGCAGCAGATTTTTTCTTCTCGACTATCTGTTTCTGCAGGTCAGCAATTGTCTGCTGGTCTTTTGCCAACTGGTCAGAGAGCTGACCTTTCTCGGCCCTTTCCCTGTCGAGCAGGCCTTTGAGGTTCTGGTGCTCAACGTTGAGCGACTCATACTTTTTCTTCCAGTCCGTACAACCGGCAAACAGCACGATTGAGAGCAGACCGGCACACACAACTGTTCTTTTGATAGCAGCACTCATTCGATACCTCCTTTACATCGAATCTAATTTTTTATTTTCATCCAAAAAAAAGAAAACTGATATAGGCCATAATACTGTCGTGCAAAATGATAACAGCAAGGACGCCCAAAGACAAGAAGGGACCATAAGGAATTTGTCTTGTTTTTTTTGAGAACATCTGGATGCCTGCCCAGATAAGGCCGAAGAACGGGGCGATGAAGAACGCCACAATGACGTATAAAGGACCGAGGATGGTCCCGGCAGCCCCCATAAGGTGAACGTCGCCTAAACCCATTGCCTCTTTGCCGAAGGCCAGAGTTCCGAGAATGCGGGTAGCCCAGACGATACCGCAGCCGATGAAGTAGCCCCACAGTCCGCCCAGAAGTCCAGCAACGACAGGGGTTTGCGAGAATTGCAGCCACCAGGCGAAGTTTGAGGGGAAACGCTTTACGAGCCAGTAAACGGCAATTGAGCAGACCACAACCGGCAGGAGGAAGAAAAGCTCCTTGCAGACCTCTATCCGGTCATTCAAATCGGGCTGCTCGGCGGAAGATTGCGGCGCAGGTGTCGAGCCGGTGATTGGGGCCAGGTCGTAACTTCTTTTGATGAGGCCTGTCGCCAGAAGCAAGTGCGAAATAGCAAGGCCGATAGAGGCACCCGCGGCCAGAGACGCAAGAGCAGTTTCACCAAGGAGGATGTCGCTGGTGCTGGGAACAAGCATAGGGGGCTGGCGAATCAGCTCGCGGTCGATGACGTAAGGTGCGACGGCAGAGCTGATAATTCCAATTGCAGTAACGAACCAGCATATCGAGAGCGGAATTATCCACAGCTCGAGGTCGATGGCGGAAGCGGCGATAAAGGCGGACAACATAATCAAAGAGGCAAGATAAACAAACCAGCCGCCATCCAGAAGCGGCGGGATGCCGGTCCGAATCCCAGAACGAAAGAACAGGATGAACAGGCCGAGAAAGAGCAGGCCGGTAAGCAGCTCGATGATAAAATATCGCGGCGAGATGGGGGCTTTGCAGAATCTGCACCTTCCGCCCAGAAACAGCCAGGAGACAAGCGGTATGTTGTCGTAAGAGCGGATGTGTTTGCCGCAGGCGGGGCAGGACGAAGGCGGCGTAACGAGGGATTTATCGCGCGGCAGACGATAGATAACGACGTTCAGGAAGCTGCCGATGCAACAGCCGAATGCGAAGGTAAAGACAAACCAAATCCAATCAGGTATTACCACGACGCTTCCTTGCATTTCTCGGTACTCGTTTCTCGATACTCGTGACTCGTATTAGACAATCTGTGAGCTTATTTCTTTTTAGTTCCCCTGCTTACAGCGCCGGCGACGCGCATCGGCAGGCCAAACAGGCGGATAAAGCCGGTTGCGTCGGTCGGGTTATATTCAGCGCCCATCACAAAGCTGGCAAGAGCGGTACTGTAGAGCGAGAAAGGACTTTTGACGCCGGCAAGAGTGCAGCGGCCCTTGTAGAGCTTGACTCGCACCGAGCCGGTGACATTCTGCTGAGTGACGTCTATGAAGGCATCGAGCGATTCCCGCAGGCGGCAGAACCATAAGCCGTAGTAAACCATTTCACCGTACTTCAGTGCGACCTGCTGTTTGTAGTGCATTGTCTCGCGGTCGAGGGTGAGGGCTTCGAGGGCGGCGTGAGCGGTGACGAGTATTGTGCCGCCTGGGGTTTCGTAAACGCCGCGGGATTTCATACCGACCAGGCGATTTTCGACCAAGTCAACCTGGCCGACCGCGTGCCTGCCGCCAAGTGCGTTTAGTGTGTCAACGATTTTGACACCGCCCATTTGCTTGCCGTCTATCTTAATGGGGACACCCTTTTCAAAGCCGATTTCGACGTACTGTGGCTGAGCCGGGGCCTTTGAGACGGGATTTGAAATCACAAACAGGTCGTCTTTCGGCTCATTAGCCGGGTCTTCGAGGTCTGCGCCTTCGTGGCTGATGTGCCAGATATTGCGGTCGCGCGAGTAAATTTTCTTTTTGCTCTGGTCGATGGGTATGCCGTGCTTGTCGGCGTAATCGACGGCTGCTTCCCGGCTGGTCAACGTAAATTTCGGGTCTTTCCAGGGGGCAATGATTTTCAGGGCGGGGTCGAGGGCCATATAGGTCAGCTCGAACCGCACCTGGTCATTGCCTTTTCCGGTTGCGCCGTGTGCGACGCCGGCTGCACCTTCTGCGTGAGCGACATCGACCTGATGCTTTGCAATCAATGGCCGGGCAATGCTTGTGCCTAACAGATAACCGTTTTCATAAACGGCACCGGCCTTGAGCAAACGCCAGAGGTAATCCTCGACGAATTCCTTTCGGAGGTCTTTTACGATGCACTTGACGGCGCCGCTTTTGAGTGCCTTTTGTTTGATGCCCGAAAGCTCATCGCCCTGTCCGAGGTCGGCTGCGAAGGCGATTACATCGTAGCCGTACGTTTCTTTCAGCCAGGGCAGGATTACGCTCGTATCGAGGCCGCCGCTATATGCCAATACCACTTTTTCTTTCTTTGCCATTTTGCTCCTCACGAGTAAGCATTTTATAAAAAGTCAAATTATAACTGCTAACCGGCTGCAACACAATTGATAGATGTGGTTAGAACAGCATCGAGTCGGCGAAGATGTTTTGGAAGTCGGGGTCGTGGGCAATTTCGATGTATTGGATTTTGCGGGCAAGACGGGCGGCGGCTTTGCGGAAATGGGAGCTTACGAGCGTCATTTGCGCGCCTGAGCAGGCGGCGTTGCCGACCGAATGAATCCGCTCGATGGGGACATCAGGCAATAATCCGATTCGCAGGGCGGATTCTCTGCGGATGTAGTTGCCGAATGCACCGGCAAGATAGACCTGTTTTATGTCTGAGTCCGTGACGCTGAGGCGATTCTGAAGGAGTTTTATGCCCGCACGGATAGCCGCTTTAGCAAGCTGCAGCTCGCGGACGTCCTTCTGAGTTATATAAGCAACCGGGGTATTGTCGCGACAGGCAAGGACAAATGCGGGGGCTTCGACCCCGATTATGGAGCGTGGGGCGAAACGAGAGTTCTTGATTGCGGCGGGGTTGTTGAATCGCCCGGTGTTGTCGATTATGCCGAAATCGAGCAGGATTGCGAGGACATCGACAAGACCACTGCCGCAGATAGAGTGCGGGGGTGCATCGCCTATCACGTCAAAGTCGATTGCGCCTTTGTTTACGATTACTGCCTCGATTGCGCCGTCAACCGCCCTGGCGCCGCAGCTAATCCTGGCGCCCTCGAAGGCAGGCCCGGCGGCGCAGCTTGCGGCGTAGAGTTTTTCTTTTGTCCCCAGGACGACCTCGCCGTTTGTCCCTATGTCAATCGCAAGGGTCAACTGGTCGGCTTGTTCAATGCCGGTTGCCAGGGCGACGGCTGTGGTATCTGCGCCGACAAATCCGGCGATGTTCTCGACTGTGTGGATATTACCGACGGGATTTATATTCAGGCCGGCGGTTGCGGGCGAAAGGTCTTTTGCGTCGAGCGAGTATGCCTTGTACGGAGCTTGACCCAACTGTAGTATCGGCAGTTTCAGGAATATATGGTTCATCGTGGTATTGCCGACGACGGATGCCTCGTAAATATCGTGTGGATTGACTGACTGGTCGCTGCAAAGGGCGGTGATGAGGTCATTTAGGCAATCGATAATTAAGCTGTGAAGGTCGGCGAGCTTCTCGTCGGTCTGGCCATAGGCGATTCTGCTGATGACGTCATCACCGAATCGGGCCTGTGGATTAAGGGCGGCCTGTGTTGCAAGGGCATTACCTGTTTTCATATCGACCAGCTTGACGACAACAGTTGTTGTGCCGATGTCGATGGCAAGACCGAGGATTCGGCCGGCCTTTGCGGGCCGCAGGTATTTTTTGTAAATATCCAGCTCGGCCTGAGCTTTGGCGCGGATGCCTTCGACAAGTATCTTGTGCTCAAAGAATCGCGATGATGCCGGAATGGTGACGGTGAGGTCGCAGTCGATTCGGTGCTGACAGGCGAGAACGCGCCTGCCCTGCGGCTCGATTACAACGGCGCATTTGCCGCAGGCGCCCTTCTGGCCGCAGACGGTGTTGAGCACTATGCCAGCCAGGCCTGCGGCCTCAACTACGGTGGCGCCGGCGTGAATCGAGATTTGTTTCCCGTCGGGTTTGAAAGTAACCGTGAAATGTTCCATTTATTCATTTTGGGTCTGCACGGGTCGTAAACGCACATTTTGTTACGAGCCGAGCGTGCGGTTACCAGCTTATTTTGTGCCGGATTTTCCACCGCTGATGCCGCTTCTTGCTGCCAACCTTTCGTCTGCGTCTGGGTTTTCCCATAGGGTTCTCCATAAACTATTATTCAAACCAGTATTAAAAAACTTCTATGCAATGCGAGTGTGTGGTATTATATGAACAAAGATACTCAGACGGCAAGCATTTACTATCCCTTTTTGGGGATTTTGGCGGGAAGTTGAAATGATTCAATGCAAGGAATGTGACTTGTGCGAGACGGGACCCGAGGGCCGAAGGACATTCAAGTGCGACCCCTTCTCGAATATCAAAGAGCCGGAGTGCATCGCCAAGTGGCAACTGATTCGTCTCGATATGCTCGTCGCTATGTACCAAGGTATGCTCAAGTGGCAGGAGAAAATGGAGCCGCTGCAGGAGAAGCTTTTTAAGTATATGCGGCGGGAGATAGACGACATCGACGAATCCGACAAATGGAAGATAGACGAAGATGAGCCGCCGATGGAAGAACCGGGCGAGGATGGAAACAAAGGATAAATTGCATATTTCGGGTCTGTAGGGCTGTTGAAAAAGTCGAGTTTGCTTCGTCGCTGTGCTCCTCGCAATGACAAAAAGTGCGTTTCTATGTCATTGCGAGCGTAGCGAAGCAATCTCAAACCGCAAATGTCAGGTTTTTCAACAGCCCCTCTGTCCGCACTTATCGCTCCAGGTAATACTTTGGTTTATCGGGCTTTTAAGGCAACACTGAACTTCCAGCCGGCGGCAACATCTTTTGTGAAAGTTATCCCTTCCGGTACGGGATACGGAGGCGGATTATAATCATTCCAGCCCCACGATAATATCTGGCCATCTCTTGTCAGCGCAAGTATATGATATCCTCCTGCCGCTATGGCGACGAAGTCGTGCTCGTCGGGCTGGCGATAGTGATAATCGGGCATCCCGGGTTCCAACCAATCACCGCCGCCCCAGGTTACGAGCATATCATCCGTCAATAGCAGGAAATTGTAATCATCGGCTGCCGCAACCGCTTCGTGGTCGTTACTCGCTCCCAGATAAATCCTCGTCTGGCCCATATTGTTGCTGCCCCACGCCCTGATTGTCCCGTCGGATTGCAGGGCCAAACTGTGATATTTGCCCGCGGAAACTGCAACAAAAACGGTTCCAACATTCGGTTCCGGAGCGTCACATTCGCCGAAATCATTTCTTCCCCAGCCGACAATGTGGCCATCGGAGGTTATCGCTAGGTTATGATAATCGCCGGCGGCTATCGCTACAAAATCGTTTCCTTCGGGAACATTTATTTGTCCATAAGCGTTGCCGCCCCAGCCGACAATCGAGCCGTATGATTTTAGCGCTATGCTGTGGCGAACTCCGCCCACTATTGCGATAAAGTCGTTGCCTTCGGGGATATTGCACTGACCATCGTCATTCCAGCCCCACGCCGCAAGTGAGCCGCTTGACCGTATTGCAAGGGCATGATATTTACCCGCGGCCACGTCCACAAAGTCATTGCCTTCAGGAACGTTACTGACTATGCCGTCCCCGTCGTTGCCCCAGGCAATGATTTTGTATCCCGCGATAAGCGTCCCGACGGCTATTGCGTTGGCGTCGTTTTCGTCCGGCTGGGCGGGATTTGCGCTGATTGCCCCTTTATAAACTACGGTGTAACGCTCGATATTATTGCTGTCGGGCCTGAGAAATGTTCCTGTAACCTGCTGGTTGTAATCGAGAATGCTGTTTAATGTCCAGCCGGGGATTGTAAAATCGCTGACTTCTGTTCTGTTGCCGTCCCGGTCGTCCCAATATAGTTCGAACGTCCCGCCTTTGAGCGATTGAGGGACGCCCGAATTTTCGGATATATTGCGTATAACAAAGGTTACGGTATTGCAATCCAGACAGTTCGGCTCAATCTTCAGACGTCCGCGGAAAAAGTAATTCAACAGCCCCGCCGCATAATCAATCGTTCGCGGAACAGTTGCCCCGACATAATCCCGATAGACATTGACGTCATCATCAGGAGTAATAGTTTTTTTGGCCAACGAAATAACGGGACTTCCATAATTATATGATTTGTAAGAGCTGTATGTCTGGCGCGCGAGATGTTGAATGCCATACCCTTGAAAATACCGAAAATATTTTCCGTTTACTTGGTGCAATTCAGAAACAAGTATCGTATTCGATTCCGCTGGATTCGGGAACTGATATAAAGACCCGGTGCAACCAAAGACCGTGCTTGTTGAAAGAAGCTGATAATTCGTTGATTCGGCAAGTCCCCATGTTGAAGTTGGTGTAGCTCCAACGTATTGGCCGCTATATAAACCAGTGTCCCAGTAATTGGAAAGTTTGCCAAAGGCCTTCGCCTGCGGCGTCCACCCAGTAAGCCAAGCATTTGGAATATTGCCGCCATTCGCCACAAGCTGCTCCTCTGTCCATTTTTCAAAAGGATTATGGTTATTATAAAAAGACCTGTAATGAGCAAAGAGGAAATCATTTCTTGCATGTGCAGGAACACCCAAATCTTCAAGAAGATGTAATATGTGTCCGAGAGATATAAATGTTTCGGCCATAGATTGCTCACGATCAGTTGAGAAAGGGGAAGTAAGGGCACTATAAAATTTATTCTTTGTTGCCGACCATGTCTCCTGATTATTTTTTGGATAGCCGGTGCTGCTGGTTCCTACTGTTGCCCAAAATAAAGAGGATTCACCCCTGAGGTCAAACGGAGAAAGTCGGGTAGGCGCACCTTCCCAATCAGGATAGTCGGTCCTGTTATTTAAGCCAGCATTACGAGTTGGGTCGTAAAAATGGTGTTGTGATCTGGATTGCCATAATTTGGCGTCTTCTAATCTACTGCCTTCGCGAGTCCATTCTAAAATGCTTCGGGTTCTTATATTCTGATTCATACCTCTGTCTATCAAATCCTGAACGAAAGGAGTCGTAGTATTGGATATATGAAGCTGTGTATTCAACCCGGCAGCATACCCCAATTGGTTTTGAAGATAAGTTCCAATCTGCGAGTTATTGGCACCTTCTTGAGATAATGTTGGATGAGTGTTTTCTTGTTCAAACGGATATGCTGTGTCAAAAATACTAAAAATAAATACAAAAAGGACTTGAATAAAAATCTTTAACTTCATTTTCGTCTCTCCTGTATCTATAAGTTGCTTTCTACGCAAATGCGCCTTTCAATGCTTCTGCTATGACAAAACATGTTAAAATAACAGCGGAAAATGCCAATACGAAAAACGTTATGATGAGTTTGATATGTGTCTTACCTTTATAACACAGCTTCATCAGTATTAACCATATAGCATCAAAACCCAAAACGATAATAAACGCCGTTAATAAAGATATTTTTTGATTTGGATAATATGTCAAATCCGACAATGGAACAAACAGCAATTTGAAACTGCCCCAGTAGAATAGTGGCAATAGTACTGAAAGGCATAGAATTTCCAAACAGATTGACAAGGTTTTGCGTATTTTTTCTTCCATTGCTTAAGCTCCTGCATCTTTTTTAAAAGTTATATATTTTCCAGCTACCATCGTCGTCCCTTATAAAAACAACGGGGAAACTATAAGTCGTCGAGCCATCCTGATGAGTCATCTCATAAACGGCTCTTCCTCCATCCTGTGACTCCAAAACAATGGTTCCCATACCGGCGGCAAAATTCGGGAGGTTTGAGTCAATGGCCTGAAAGATTTCAGCGTATCGGTCTTTAGAGCTTTCTGCAACAAACGTCAATGCAGTATCAATATCACCGGCTTCCAGGGCGTCTTTGAATGCAGCGAATACCTCATTCGGCTCACGAGTAATCTGAAGCCATTGATAAGAAAAAAGTTCTATGTCATAGATGTCGATAAAATCACTATTATCAAGGTCGTATTCACTGTTCCAATTTGCATCATTCACATCGCTCAAAAAGGCGTTGGCAAGTTCTGCAAAATCAAGGAAATCCACGATCTTGTCCAAGTTGAAATCAGCGCTCTTGTACTCATATCCCTCAAGCTGGTAGTCGGCTGACTCCTCAAGGTCTTCCATATCCGCCGTCACTTCTCCGACGATGGCACCAGACAAAAAATCAACGGGGGTTTCATCTGGAGAATCCTCGGGGACAAATTCTTGCTCGGTTGATTCCATACCAGGTGATTGTGGCTCTCCGCTGTCGCCTTCTCCGCCCTCTTCCTGCGGCAACAATTGCACAAGGCCTATGCCGAAACCGGCATAAATATTGCAGTCAGCATTGTAACAAAACCATAGTTGATAAATTAGCGTGTCAGCAGGGATAGAACGGCCGTCGATAATCAGACCAGTTTTCGTAATCAGATTTATTGTTGCTTCGCCTTCGCTTGTGAATTGAAAGTAGTAACTGCCGCTCGGTTCGTGGGGCATAAGCGTGCCATTTTGCGCCTCGATAGATATGTCATTCGGCCCAACGGGTGTATTGCCATCCACAGCCACTGTAAGTGCGCCGGGATAATCTCTCATCACAATCGAATCGGTTATGTCATCCCCATTGAGCGTCAGGATTACGTCAGCATTGCTAACCGAAACCGCAAAACAAATAATCCCAACGAGAATAAATGTCTTCGAATTGCTCATATTAGCCGCTCCTGTCCGCCTCCGGCGGATAAATATGGGTAGTGCCCTTTTTCATAACAGACCCAATAGAACACTTCCCACAGATAGTGTCAATATAAAATCCCAGGCACGGAATCCCAAATACGAAACAAATTCCAAATTCGAATGTTCCAATGCTCAAAACGGCAGGGGCTACTCAAATGTATGGCCGCAGGTAGAGGAAGTGACAAGCTCGGACTTTGTGCGGGGGTATTTGCGGCAGTTGAGGGGGCGGATTTGGTAGATTGAGCACTCGGCCAAACCCTGTGGGTCGAAACGCAAAAACGGACAGACGTTCGGCAATTTACAACACGCCCCGCAGCGTTTACACTTACCGTTGCGGTGTTTATCGACTGGCAGAACACAGGTGATGGTGCGTTTAAGTTTGGCCCCCCAGGTGTTCTTAGGCGCCGATTTTATTTCAGTAATAGTCATATACGCTGCAAGTATAGCAGATTTGCCGATATATGCAATAAATCGGCAAGACAAGCCGTCTTTAATTGCAGAAAAAGCAGCTCCCTATGGCAGAAAAGAGCTTAGAGCAGATAGTCAGCGGTTGTAAAAACGGCAACAGTGAGAGCTTCTCAGAGCTTGTGGATTTGTATGCAAAACGCTGCTACAGTTATTTTTATCGGATGACGGCCAGGACGGACACCAGCGATGAACTGTTAAGCGAGCTATTTGTCAAATTAGTCGAGAACATCGGCTCATACCGGGGCGGCAGCTTTGACGGCTGGATTTTCAGGGTGGCTTCAAATGTTTTTCACGACCACCTGCGGGCCAAGCAGCGGCAGCAAAAGCTGTTGGAAGGAAAGAGTAAGCAGCTCGAAACTGAACCGAGCGAAACCGGAAAGGGGAACGATGAGAGAATCGACAAGCTCCAGATTCAGGTTTCCAAGCTCGATGACGATACAAGAGAGCTGATTATGCTGCGGTATTATTCAGAGTTGAGTTTCAAAGAGATAGCCGAAATGAGAGGTGAGCCGATAGGGACAACATTATCGAAGGTGCATCGTGGGTTACAGAAACTGCGTGAGCTGATGGAGTGATTGTGTTATGGATTGGCAGGACAAGGAAAATCTGAAAGAGCTGTTTGAGCGATTCGTCGATTCGCAGCAGGGACGGCAGGCAGCCGAGGACATTGACAAGGGCGACAAGATTGTCGGGTTATACCCTGCGCCGCAGCCGAGCGCCGAACTGATAGCCGATATAAAGGCAGACGTTCAGGCCGTCCTGCTGCACAGGCGTGCAAGGACGATACGTTATGCGACCTATAAGGCGGTTGCCGTCGCCGCTGTCGTGGTGGTCGTCGGTGCGGTTTTGCTGACGTTATTCAAAAAGCCGGATAGCGCAAGACAGGTTGCAGCAGGTGTATCGAAGGCAAGCGTGGTCTGGGCGAGCGAATCCAGCGGCGAAGACGAGGACGTTTCGATGCTGACCGCAGAGGTAAACCAGATTGCAAGCGAGCTTGTGGCTGTGCAATTAGACGAGGGACGGGGCAACGGCAACGGCGCTGCAAGCAATTTAGAGATGGAACTAATTGAAACAAACGGCGATTTTTGGAAAGGATAACAAAATGAAGACGGGATATTGGAGAGTATTGTTGTTGGCGACAGCAGTGATGATGATTACTGCTATTGTGCCCTGTCCGGCGGTCGAGCCGAAGGCAGAGGAAGAAAAGAATGTGTGGATTGAAGATGAGCCGATGCCGGGACAGGCCGGGGCACAGGCGCCGGAAGAAATGGTCGAGCAAACACTGGCACGCATAAGAGAAAACAATCCTGAAATGGCAGACCGTTTGGCCACACTGCGAAAAGATAACCCTGAGGCGTTCAGAGCCGAGTTTCGCAAGATAATGGCGGAGCAGTATGGGCAAAGAATGAGGGAACGAGCCGGAGACCGCCAGCACCAAATGCCGCAGGGTCAAATGCAGCCGCCGGGCGGACCAGAAATGATGCGAATGGGACCTGAACGCGGCGGAGCGGGCAGAGAAATGATTCATGAACGGATGCAGGAAAAACAGACAGAATACCTCGAATGGCTGAAGCAGAATTATCCCGATGAAGCCGAGAAGCTGACGCAACTGCGAGAGCAAAATCCCGAACACTATATGAGGGCGTTTGCCATAAGCTTGAAAAAATACGGCCATATTATGCAGGCATCAAAGGATAATCCTCAGCTTGCGGCGGTCCTTAAAGACAACCTTGTTCTGAAGGAAAAACGCGATGAGCTGCTCAGGATGATTAGAGGTGCGACCGATGAGACAAAGAAAAAGGAGCTTACCAAAGAACTTGAGGGCGTGGTCAGCCAGCAATTTGATTTGATTGTCAGGCGCAAGCAGATTGCCTACGAAGACCTTTTAAAGAAACTTGAAGAATTGCGCAAGGAGGTCGAGCAGCGAAAGGTCGAGGTTGAAAAGTGGAAAAGCGCCGAGTTCAAGCAGCAAAGCGTCAAAGACCGCATTAAGGAGCTTGTCAGCCAGACCGAAAAGTTTGAATGGGACTAACCGACTGACGATTGATAATTGATGATTGATAATTGGTAATTTAAGACAATGCCTTGCGAGTTTCCGCAAGGCATTGTTGTTTCAGAATTGTGTTCGGGTTTGTTCGAGTTTTGTGGCTTTTTTGAGGATGCGTTTTTCTTTACTTGTCAGCGAGTGGATGCCGTGGTCGTGAACTTTTTCGAGGATACGGTCAAGCTCGATTTGGAGTTTTCGGCGAGCATTGATATGTTTTTGCCATTGAGAGGCCTTGAAGCGGAGACGAAGGGCCGTTCGCCAGGGGTCTGAAAAGACGTAAGCAGCACCTGCGGCCATACCTGCCAAGTGAGCGGCTTCACCGCCGGCATTTGGGCCTTTTGTCAGGACATAGAACAAGAACAAGGCGGCGCCGCCTATCGCTCCCACCCTTATCGGTATTGGAATGAGTACTGGGAATATGACAATGCGCATCTGAGGATACAGGATAGCACAGGCGGCAAAGACGCCCAGTATTGCGCCTGATGCGCCGACCATCGGCAGAGGCGGGAGGAAACCGACTGCGACAAGGAGCGTATAGAACAGACCGCCTGCTATGCCGCAACAGAGGTAAAATGTTATAAACTTCCTGCCGCCCCAGGTACGTTCAAGCGCCGGCCCGAAGAGCCACAACGCCCACATATTGAAGAGGATGTGCCAGAAATCTCCGTGCAGGAACTGGTAGCTAATTAATCGCCACAACTGGAGCATTCGAAACAGCGAACTGGGGTAAACGGCAAACAGCTCATCAACAAGCGTAGGGCCGGGAGGCGGTCTTGAGGGCAGAAGAAAGTTGATAATGAAAACGACCACGTTAATACCAAGCAGCCACATCACCGCGGTACTCGGGCCGGGCAGGCCGAACCGCATCCGCGGGGCAAACGCCGATTGCGGCTGGAAACCATCCTGCGTGTAATCTCTGTCGTAAAGGCCCATAGTAATCCATTCAAAACCAATGTCCAATGACCGAAACTATTATACCATTTTTTGTTGAGTTATTTTACCCGGTTGTTTTTTGCGGGGAGCTTCTGAAAGATGAACATCAGGATGACGCCGAAGATGACCATATAAATCGAGATGTTCTGGGAAATGGTGCCGCCCCTGTAGATAGTCCACCAGGCGAATTCAAAGGGATTGTCGTCGCGCAAGAACTCCATAAAATATCTGGCGATGCCATATAGAATGAACATCAGGGCAAACGTTGAGCCGGGCCCGGCAAAGAGTATGTTTTTCTTTTCCCTTTTTGCCTTTTGTGCTCTTCGCCAAAACAGGAACAGGATAAGGCAAATCGCCGCCGCTTTTGCAGACGAATACAACTGGGTGGGATGAACAGGCAGGCAGCGATAAGGGCCTTTTGTCACTGCTTCTTGCTGCTGCGGCGAAAGCTGGCTGAATGGTTTGAGGTCGGCGTCAAATTTATTTGTTTCATCTATGTATCCGAAATAGTCCTGGGGAAGCTGCAGTTGCGGCTGAGACCGGTTTCTGTCCGGGGCTGCTTCAATCTGGCTTCTATAGGCGTGCGAGCCATAAGGGAATCGCACGGCCCAGGGGAGGTTTGTGGGTTTGCCAAAGCAACAGCCGTTGAGGAAGCAGCCGATTCGGCCGAACACAAGCGCAAGCATCAGACCGATTGCCAGGATGTCGAGATATTGGCGTGTGGGCAGCTTGTGGTGTCTGAGGTAAAGAATGATAACTGCGATAGCGGCCAACACCCCGCCTAAAAGCTCAAGCCCCCCTTCCCACACCGCGAACACAGCAAGCAAATCGGTCTTGTATCTGTCGAAATAATGAATTATATAAAAAATCCTTGCCCCGACAACTCCCGCAACGAGCGCGTACAGGGAGCAATTGGTAATCATTTGCGGGTCGGGAGTGATATTGCGTGACAGGTGTCTGATAACCCACACGGCGGCTAAAAAGCCGATGACCATCATCAGCCCGTAGGATTTGACCGTCAAAGTGGTGAAAGGCAATCGTAAAAGTTCAGGATGCATCGGTTAATAGAAAACTTCTATTTACTCTTGCGAATTTTATTGTTTTCGTCGAGAAGGACGACTTTTGGTTTAATCTTAGCGGCTTCTTTTGGGGTGCACCAGGCGAAGCTGAAGATAATCACTAAGTCGGCGGTTTTGACCAGGTGAGCCGCGGCGCCGAGGACAGTGACATCTCCTGAGCCGGCTTTACCCGCAATGGCGTAAGTTTCAAGGCGGTTGCCGTTAGTGAGGTCGGCGACCAGGACCACCTCATAGGGCAGAATGCCAGCGGCCTTCATCAGTTTAGAGTCAATCATTATGCTGCCGGGGTAATGCAGCTTAGTTTCTGTGACCCTGACGCGGTGCAGCTTACTTTTCAGTATTTTTATGAGCATAGTCAATCAGCCCCTCGACTTCGCTCGGGGTGGTGAGCTTATCGAACCACAAGTATTCAATTCCAAAAACCGCAGCATTATATCCTATGAACGGCCCACGTCCAGCAGGATGTTGTCAATCAGGCGGGTGGTGCCCATTTTTACGGCTACGGCAGCGAGAATTATACCGGCGGCTTTCTCAACCGGCAGAAGCGTTTCTGCATTAACGAGGATTACATATTGAATCTCATCAATCGAGCGCGGCTCGTTTAAAATCTTGCGCATCTCGGCGCAGATTTCTTTGCTGTCGCGCGAGCCGGCTTCAACCATATACCTGCATTTTTGCAGTGCCCTGTAAATGCAGGTTGCATCTTTTCTCTGCTGGGGCGTAAGGTACTGGTTTCTGCTGGACATTGCCAGGCCATCCTGCTCTCGCACGGTTGGGCAGACGACAATTTGCAGGGGCATATTGAGGTCGGCGACCATTCGCCTGATTACTATTGCCTGCTGTGCGTCTTTTTGTCCGAAGTAAGCAACGTCGGGCTGAACAATGTTAAAGAGTTTCGCACAAACGGTAGTGACGCCGCGAAAATGTCCTGGTCGAAACTGGCCGCAGAGCGCGTCGGTAATTCTTTCGACGTTGACCCAGGTCAGATTTTCGCTGCCGTAAATTTCCTTTGGTGTTGGAACGAACACGAGGTTGGCGTTGTTTTCTTTGCAAATTTTGATGTCTGCGTCAATCGGCCTGGGGTATTTGTTGAAGTCCTCGCCTGGGCCAAACTGGGTGGGATTAACAAATATGCTGACGACCACAAAATCCCGGTTCTTCGCGGATGCTTCAATAAGCGAAACGTGGCCTTTGTGCAGGGCGCCCATAGTGGGGACAAAGCCGATGCGCCTGATGCGCAGCCGAGCGGCACCGATAAACCTTCTGACTTCTTTTATGGTCTTTGCAATTTCCATTCGTATTTCATTTCCTGTTCGACGTTCGAGTGACCCGTCGGCTGGCTGTCGCCGTATAATATATTATCTGATTTGCAAGATGTTTGACATTCTTTTCGCTGAGGCAATCAAAACCAGACAATCGAATGACTGGGCAATCTTTCCAGCCGGCGAAAAGCCGTTCGTAATCGCGGTTGAGGGCTTCCAGAAACTTTGGTTCAATTTTTTGCTCATAAGGCCGATTGCGTGTGTGGATTCGCTTGAGACACATTTCGGGCGGCTCTCGCAGATATATTACCAGCACGGGTTTGGTAACACTTGAAGAAACTCTGTCATATAGTTTGCGGTACAGGAGCAATTGCACTTTGCTCAAGAGGCGTTTGGCATAGATAAGCTCTTTTTCAAACAGGTAATCGGATACTACAGTTCTGCCCGGCTTGAGATGCGAACCATTCAACTGCTCAAGCCGGGACGTTAGAAAATGCAGTTGCGAATCGAGCGCAAGGTCATAATTACCTGCATAGACGGCGGGAAGAAAAGGATTTGTGTCGTACGCCTCGAAGAGGGCGGGGCAATTGAATATACGCGAGAGTTTTTTTGCCAATGTGCTTTTGCCGACGCCGATATTGCCCTCGATGCTCACTAATTGCGGTCGGTTCGAATCGAGCCAAAAGTCACCGCCATCGAGCCGATGCAGAAGCTCGTTCATTGAGTCACCCAAAACAGGATGCACAAGACCGGGATTCAGCTCGCATAAGCCACGCAAGATAAATGTCCGCAGGTGCATTTGAGGGTGCGGCACTATCAGCTTGGGGCTGTTGATTGTCCGCTTACCAAAAAGCAGGATATCAAGGTCGATTGTCCTCGGCGACCACTTTGCGGCTCTCTTGCGTCCAAGTGCGGCTTCAATTTGCAGCAGCGCGTTCAAAAGCGATTCGGCAGTCAGAGTCGTTTTTATCTCGGCGATGCAGTTGAGGTACTTCGGCTGAGAGGCGACACCTGCCGGGGCTGTCTCGATGATTTTACTTTTCCGTGTAAGACCGCAGGCAGATGAGTTTGCGATTTTAGCCAATGCTGTCTTGATGAACTTTCTGCGGTCGCCGAGGTTGCTGCCCAAGCCGATATATGCGGTCGTCTGTTCCATCACGAAATGGACTTGATGCGTTCAAGGGCTTCTTTTACGTCATCGCGATTGCCGAAGGCGGTAAGGCGCAGATACCCTTCGCCCGATGGTCCGAAGCCGGCGCCGGGTGTACCCACAACGTGTGCCTTAGTCAGAAGCAAATCAAAAAACTCCCACGAGCTGATACCTTTGGGAGTTTTCACCCAGATGTATGGAGCGTTGACCCCGCCAAAGACCTTGTAGCCGAGTTTGGCAAGTGACTCGCGTATTAAAGCGGCGTTGGCCATATAGTATTCAATGGTTTTGCGAATCTGCTCTTTTCCAGCGGGGGTATAAATCGCGGCAGCACCACACTGGGTGATATAAGAGACGCCGTTGAATTTTGTGCAGTGACGCCTGCACCAAAGCGGGTGAAGGGCAGCCCCCCTGCCGTCTTTGGTGTATGCCTTCAACTGTTTCGGTACGACTGTGAAGGCACAACGCACGCCTGTAAAGCCAGCGGTTTTTGAGAAGCTGCGAAACTCAATCGCAACATCCTTTGCACCTTCGATTTCAAAAATCGAATGCGGTATCTTCGGGTCGCTGATATACGCCTCATAAGCGGCATCGAAGAGGATAACGGAATTATTTTCTTTTGCGTAATCGACCCATTTTTTCAGCTGCTCTTTTGTTGCCACGGCGCCTGTGGGATTATTCGGGTAGCAGAGGTAAATCAAATCGACCTTCTGTTTTGGCGGGTCGGGTACGAAATTGTTTTCGGGAGTGCAGGGCATATAGACGATACCTGCGTAAGTACCCTGCTGGGCCGCTGGGCCGGTCCTACCCGCCATTACGTTGGTATCGACATAGACGGGATAGACGGGGTCAGCGACAGCAATGATATTGTCCAGGCCGAAGATTTCCTGGATATTCGCCGTGTCGGATTTTGCGCCGTCGCTGATGATGATTTCATCATTGTCGAGTTTGACGCCTCGAGCTTTGTAATCGTTTTTGTTTATTGCGTCGCGTAGGAATTCGTAGCCGATACCGTCGTCGTCGTAGCCATGAAAGGTTTCTCTGTTGCCCATTTCATCGACGGCGCTGTGCATTGCCTCAATGACAGCCGGGGCAAGCGGCTCAGTTACATCGCCGATACCTAAACTGATTATATTTGCGCCGGGATTTGCCTGCTGAAAGGCGCGTCGCCGTCGGCCAATCTCAGGGAAAAGGTACCCTGCCTGCAGTTTCAAATAATTTTCGTTTACGCCGGCCATTGAGTTTTCTCTTTCAGTTGACCCTCGTTTTGTTGTTCAGACAAAGAATGGATTGTATTTTGTGCGGTAACGTGCGTCAAGGATTGATATTTGCGGATTGGTGGTGGATTTATTTGGATTTAAGATATAGTATGGAATCGGCTGGTATAAGAGATGCCGGCAAGAAAACCGAATTTGAAGGAGAACAGGTTATGGATAATGCGGGCGAGTCAATCAGGCGAACGTGCTGTCCGAGTCATAGCAGTGACCGACACAACGGAATAACTCGAAGGGGCTTTCTAAAGGGCGTAGGTGGAGCGGGTGTACTGGGCAGCGCGCTGACGGGATTGAACTGGGAAACACTATCAGCGGTCGAGGATAAATCGAGCGGTCGGCAGCGGCGGGCGATTATTGTGTCGCCTATCCTTCTCTATGAGACGCCGCAGCGCAAACATCAAACGAGCTGGCGCAACTGGGGCGGAATCCAGACCGAGGATGATGCAAAGAAAGAGGTCGCCCGAATTGAGAAGGAGCTAAAATCGCTTGCAGCGATAGCCGATTTTCCGGTGCGATTTGCAGACGTGGCGCGAGTGCGGAACGTCGGGGAACTGACGCGCGTGAGTGAGGCGGGTAAGGCGGATGTGTTTATCGTTTATGCTGCGGGCGGCTGGATGGACACGCTCGATGCAATCGCAAAAAGCGGCAAGCCGGTAATCATTTTCTGCAGACACAAGTCAGGGCCTGTGTATCTATGGTATGAGATTATCAGCCCGCGGTATCTGCGGCGGCATACGGATACGCTGGCGGTGAAAAATTTTGACGAGGGCGACGTGGTGATTGACAGCCAGGACGAGCTTCTGTGGCGATTGCGGGCGCTTTGCGGATTGTTAAATACTATGGGCACACGGGTTGTTGCCATAGGAGGGCCGGATGCGTGGTCACAGCCCAAGGGCGTCGTGCCGGAGCTTGTAAAGACGAAATGGCAGTTCGATATGCCGACCTATTCTTACAACGACCTTGGGAATTTAATCAAAGAGGCAAGGGGGGATTCTGCTGCGGTCGGTCGTGCCGCTGAGAGGGCAAAAGCATATTTGAATCAATCCGGCTGTAAGCTGCAGACAGACCGCAAGTTTGTGGAGAACGCTTTTCTGCTTGAGGACGTGCTGCGAAGGGTAATGGACAAGAGCGATTGTCAGGCGATTACCATAAACGGCTGTATGGGGACGATTATGCCTCTGGCGGAGACGTCGGCATGCCTGACTTTGAGCTTACTCAACGACGCCGGCTATCTTGCCTTTTGCGAATCGGATTTCGTCGTCATACCATCCGGCGTTCTGCTTGCAAATATATCAGGCAAGCCCGTATTTCTAAACGACCCGACTTATCCGCACGACGGCGTGATAACGCTGGCGCACTGCACCGCGCCACGAAAAATGGACGGGAAAAAACTCGAACCGGCCATAATTTTTACTCACTTTGAATCGGACTATGGGGCTGCGCCGAAGGTGGAGATGCGAAAGGGACAAGTCGTAACGAACATCGCTCCCGATTTCCAGGTAAAGCGCTGGGTGGGTTTCATCGGGAAAATAGATGATGTGCCGTTTTTGGACATCTGCCGGTCGCAGATTGATATCCGATTCAAGTGCGACAGCCGATTGCTTGCCGAGCGAATGCCGGGATTCCACTGGATGATGTGCTATGGCGATTATATGAAAGAGACCGGCTATGCCCTCAAAAAAGTCGGGATTCAGTGGGAAGACCTGACAACAAAGCCAGCGTAAAATGGCGGTTTAGATACTTATTTATCGGCGAGCCAACTGGGGCCGAAAGTAACATCAACTTTAAGAGGGACATCGAGTGTAATTGCGGAAGTCATTTCGTGAGAAATCCAATTTGCCTCGTGCTGCGCCCCGGCAGCGGGCAGCTCAAAGACAAGCTCATCGTGGACCTGCAAAATCATTTTGACGGGCAGGTTTTCCGACTCGATTTTTCGCTGGATATTTAGCATAGCAATTTTAATGAGGTCGGCGGCGGAACCCTGAATGACGGTGTTTATGGCAAACCGTCTTGCCTGCGAGCGTTTGGCGCCGTTTTTACTGTTCAAATCCATTATTTTTCTGCGGCGATGCAAAATGGTTTCGACGAAACCGGTTTGTTTTGCCCGTTCGACGACGCCGTCGAAAAAATCCCGTATTGAGCGGTAGCGGGCAAAATAATCGTCGATAAATTTTTTCGCTTCGGGCTGGCTGATTCCGATTGACTGCGAGAGGCCGAACGCCCCCTGCCCGTAGATAATCCCGAAATTGACCGCCTTGCAGCGGGAACGCATCTCTGGCGTCACCTCGCCGATAGGGACATTAAAAATCTGCGATGCGACAAAGCGATGTATGTCCTGATTGTCGGCAAACGCCTTGAGCAGCGCAGCATCTTTTGAGAAGTGTGCCAGGAGACGCAGCTCGATTTGCGAATAATCGGCGCTCAAGATGCAGTCGGTTTTGGTTTTCGGGACAAAGGCCGAGCGAATTTTGCTGCCGATTTCCGTTTTGATGGGGATGTTCTGCAAATTGGGGTCGCTTGAGCTGAGCCGGCCCGTGGCGGTGACGGTCTGATTGAAAGATGCGTGCACCCTGCCTGTTCGGGGATTGATGAGGGAGCCGAGCTTATCAACATAAGTATTCTTGAGCTTGCTGAGTGTGCGGTATTCGAGAATCAGCCGGACAATCGGGTGCTCGTCGGCCAATTCCTCCAGCACGGCAGCATCGGTGCTTCGACCGGTCTTGCCGAGGCGGACGGATTCCAGACCCAGGCGGTCAAAAAGAATCTCGGCAAGCTGTTTGGGCGAATCGATGTTGAAGGGCCGGCCTGCAAGCTGGTAAATGCGGTCGGTCGCCTTATCGAGCGCGTCGGCGAGGTCGCCCGACATAGCCCGCAGGATGGCCGTATCGAGCGAGACGCCGTTGTATTCCATTTCCGCAAGGACGGTTACGAGCGGCATTTCGACATCATCGAACAATTTTTTTATCTGCGGGTCTTTTTCGAGACGATTATTGAAATAATGATAAAGCCGTAACGTTACGTCGGCGTCTTCGGCGGAGTATTCGCAGGCGGTCTGTGTATCGACCATATCGAACGTCAGTTGATTTTTGCCTTTGCCGATAAGCGCCGAAATCGGGATGCTCTCGTAGTTGAGGAAATCCAGCGACATACTACCCATTGAGTGACTGTTGCGCAGTGGGTCGAGACAATAGGAAGCAACCATTGTGTCGAAATAAACGCCTTTCAGGGGCAGGCCGGCGTTTCGCAGCACGAGCACATCGTACTTAATGTTCTGCCCGATTTTTTTTACCGATTCATCCGCCAGAATTGGGGCAAGCACTGGCCTGATTGCCGCAAGATCGAGGTGCTTTGACCCCATAGGCCCCTTAACGGGGAGATAAAATGCGTTTCCCTGCTGCCAGGCAAAGCTAATCCCGACAAGGTTTGCCCACATTGGGGCGACGGAAGTGGTTTCGGTATCGACGGCAAAAATCATTTGTTTTTTAAGCTGGGCCGAAAATGCCCCGAACTTTTCCGGCGTATCGACAAGTTGATAATCGTGGGTGACTGTCTTTATCGAATCGGGCTTACCCGGCTCAATTACAGCGGGCAGATTCGGCGATTGAGCATCTTCAGCGGGCCGGGTGCTTAATCCAAGCTGAGAAAGCAGTCGGCTGAAACCAAGCTCGTTGAATATCTTTCCAAGCTCGGCCTGCTCAAAATCCTGCAACGCAAATTTGTCGTAATCAATTCCGACCGGTACGTTGCAGTCAATCGTAACAAGCCGTCTGCTCAGGTATGCAAGGTCTTTTGATGCACGCAGATTATCACCGCGTTTGCCTGTGATTTCGTCGCTGTGGGCATAAAGATTATCCAGTGAGCCGTATTTTTGAATCCACTCGAGGGCGGTCTTAGGCCCGACATCCGGTATGCCGGGGACATTGTCGGAGGCATCACCCTGCAAAGCGAGCACGTCGATGAATTGTTCGGGTGACATCTTCATTTCCTGGGACATCCTGGCTCTATCAAACTCTTTGTCTGTTTTCATATCGAAGGCGCGGATATTCCCATCGAGCAGTTGGAGGACGTCCTTGTCTTTCGAGCAGATATAGACGTCAATTCCATCCGCCGAGGCCTTTTTCGCCAATGTCCCGATGACGTCGTCGGCCTCGAAACCGTTCACGCGCAGGACAGGTATGCGCATTGCATCAAGAATCTGCTCGATACGATTTATCTGAACGGGCATATCATCGGGCATCGGGGGACGATGCGCCTTATATTCGGGATACATTTTAACCCGAAAGGTCGGCGTAATGCTATCCATCGCAACAACAAGCATATCGGGCTTGCGGTTTTTGATAAGCCCCAACATCGCCATCGTGAAGATATAAGCGGCTTTGGTCGGCTCACCCGACGGACTCGTCAATCGCTGGGTCATCGGCGCAAAGTAAGCGGCGTAAATGTGCGCGTGACCGTCAATGATATAAAGGGCCTTATGCATAAGCGAAAGTATAGTTGGACACAAGCAGTGGTGTCAAGCAAAGCAGCAAGAGGGTGCTATTCAGATTTGCAGTATGGGCGAAAATCTTCGGCAATAAATTACGCTTAGCCAAAGGCGAATAAACTACGGCGGACAAGTCCGCCTAAGGTTAAACCAGGAGCGATGCCTGGGCCAACGACCCGGACAAATCACTCTGATATCGTCGGTGCCGAAGAAGTATTGACCGGTTTTCAATCGGCCGACAACTGCGATTTCGACCAGTCCATTAGCATCGATAACATTCATCAATTCATCTTTGTCGAATGAGGCAAAAATGGTCATATTGAAACCCTTGATAATCAATACCTTGTCCGCTTCTATTTCGCCCGGGTAGAGCATAATCGGCTCGTTTGCATCTATCTGGTTTTTGGTGATGCCTTTGGGCAGGCGCATCATTGCCATTATTCTCGGTCCCGGCGCGCCGGGATTTTTGCAGTTGAGCACTTTAGGCATAACAAACAGATTCGCTTCTATTGGCCCGACAACGATTATATTTACCTCATTCGGCTCGGAATCGATTAGGCCGTCATTGACGATTAATTGAATCGTATGTTGTCCGACAGGTAATTCAATCGAGGGTTTAACGTCGTTTGCCTCACAAGTATTTCCGTCGATTGTCCAGCTCCAGGAGTATGTCAACTCATCGCCATCTGCATCGTAAGAGCCAGAACCATCCAGATTCACATCCGCTATGCCGTCAATCCAGGCATAGACCGTCTGGTCGGGGCCGGCATCGGCGATGGGCTGATGATTAAATTCATAAGCCCCCATATCGATTCGGTCGCCGATGATTCGAGGCCAGCCATCCAAGTCTGTCTCGTTGGGTTCGGGCACATAATTCGGGTCGCCCGCATTTATGCAAGATGAACTTTCTGATAAATGATATTCACCATTCGCATCATCTGCAAAAAATGGATCGGTATCAATGTTACCAAGCCCTGGCCAACCACCTTGCGCATCGCTATAGGTAACAATAATTCTTGATCCGTCGTTGTTCTGTATTTCGTCCCCACCATCCCAAAAAATACAATTGCTTATGTTGACATCGCTAGGATTATTATGGACAGAACTGCATTGCACAGCATTTCCGTTGCCTGATGAATTTGCAGTAAATGTACAGTTGGTGATTGTCATGTTGCTGCCAGATGAGTTAAGCCCTCCACCCCCCCAATTGGCCACATTATCATTGATAGTGCAGTTAGTAATTACAATATTACTATCACCGACGAGTATCCCACCACCATAAAATCTGGCGGAGTTGCCCCTGATAGTGCAGTTTATAAGCTTGGGATTACTGGCCCTACAATAAATGCCGCCTCCGTGTTCGGCGCCAACATTGTCCTCAATTATGCATTTTGTGATTGTGAGATTGCTATTATAGCTGGCGTATATCCCACTGCAGTTGCCGCTTACAATACAGTTAATAATGTTTGGGCTACTGTTGTTGCACCTAATTCCGACACTGAAGGGGCTAGTGCAATTGTGTACAATGAGACAATGATTAATGGTTGGACTACTGTAATCACGACAGTTTATACCAATAAAGCCATTGGTGATAGTAATGCCGTCTAAAACAGAATTTTGGCCCTCGTTACTTTTAAAATTAAATCCGCTGCCAGTACCGTTACAGTCAACAACCGTATTGGCTACGATATTGGGGTTATTGGGGTCAGTACAGCGAACGGTTATAGCTTTACAATAAAAGTTGATGTCATGGTTGCCATATCCTGTATAGGTTCCCTCGGCCACGATAATGGTATCGCCGCTCTTGGCTGTATCAACACCCTTCTGAATCGTCGCGAAGGCCGTATCTTTGCTTAGCCCATCATTGTTATTATTGCCAGTCGCTGCATCCACATAATAAACGGTATCTATATGGGATTCTGGAGTTATAGTAAATTCAGTCATCGGTGTGTATGTCTCCGGAATGATAGGATACCCGACGATGCGTGCGTAAACAGTGTACGTTCCGGGCGATAGAGGGCCGACAGACCTTATGCGTTCCCAGGGTGTAATAACCGTGAGACATCCAACACCTGGCGGATAGTCCCAAATCACATTGAAATAAATATCATTGCCCGCCACCGAAATGGCTGAGGCATTGGGGGTACAACTACTGCCCCAGTCGCCTGATAACGTTATGACCACAATATCACACGAGGTGGGGTATTCCGGAACAATCTGTGTATTGTACCCTACCGCTTGGCTTACCATTATGAGAGAAACTGCGAAATTCATTAGATTTGTTTTTTTCATTTTCGTACTCTTTTAGAACAAGTGAATGAGTGGGTGCCTACATGGTGCGGCTTCTGGCAAAACCGCTACGACTAATAAGATATGTTTCATAGTCCTTCTCCATCCCCCCAACGTTCATTAATATCATTATATGCCGGCAGATATGCGAATGCAAGCAAAACCCGGTAGTTTTAGGCCTTATTTGCCTTTTGCTATAACATTAAGTCCTCAAACGGACCTCCGGAGTTACAGTTTTTCCGCGGTTTTTTGAAAGAAGATTACGAGTAGTAAACAATCTCCTAATAAATCCGCCTTCGGCGGCCACCCGCCAACAGAATGCAAATAAAAGTAGTCATTCATTGTGTAGCTCTGTCAGCCCTGCCAAAAACCTGCAAGGGCAAGCAGGCCGAAGGGTTTCGCCCGACCTCGGATCGCCTCGGCGAGACAGACCAGTGGCGGACCCGCCAAAAGGCGAGGTCTCGCCAGTGGCGTACCCGCCACTGGCGGACAAAGATGAATTGCACCACTTCAGGGGGTCGGCAGGTTCGCATCGGGCGAAGCAGCAGTGAGGGCATCGAGATGTTTTCTGATTTGCCCAGCAAGCTGGTCCTGTCCGCCATCTTGCGCGAGCTTGAGCGCTTTTTGCAGGTGCGCAACCGCGTTATCACGCTGGTCCTGCTGCTCGAGAACGCCGGCAATCCGGACGTGTGCGGCAACGAGGTTGGGATTCAGCTCCAAAGCACGCTTGAACTGCGACAGAGCGTTCTCGTAGTCCTTCTGTTCTGTCAGTGCAACCCCCAGATGCACGTAAAGGTCGGCATCAGAAGGGTTGATTCGCAGGGCCTGACGAAAATGCTCTACAGCCAGGTTGAATTCCTTGCGGCGTGCGTACGTGAACCCAAGCTGAATATGAGCCTCAACGCAGTTGGGGTCGGCATCGAGGGCGCTTTTGAAATGTTCTATGGCCTGCTCGGCGCGGCCGCGAGCGGCAAGAATTTGGCCTAACTTCAGATGTGCCTTTAGATGCCGTGGGCTAAGCTCGACTGCCTTATTGAAGTACCCGATAGCGCCGTCATAATCTGTTTTATTTACGGCCATCAGGCCGAGATTGTAATAAACCGCGGGGTCGCCTGAATAAAGCTCCAAGGCCTTGTGATAGTGAATAAGGGCCTGGTCAGAGTCGCCTGTTGCGGCGAGTGCGGAAGCGAGGTTTCTGTGGGCCGTGGGGGAATCCGGCTCGAGCCGCACCGCCTTTTCGAGGTAGCTGACCGCCTGTTGCGACTTCCCCTGCTGGGCAAGCGCCACGCCCAGATTGGCCAGGGCATCTGCGTAATCGGGACGTGCCTTCAGAGCGGCATCTATGTACTGAATCGCCTCATCCGGTTTACCCATCTCGAGCAAAGCCAGACCAAGGCCATTGAGCGCGGAAGGATAACCTGGCCGTATCTGCAGGACCATTTTGAAATGTTCGACCGCCTGATTTATTTCCTGCTGGGAGACAAAGTAGTAGGCGAGGTGCTCGTGGGCAATGTAGTTGTTCTGCGTAGCGCGGATTGCATGCTCAAACACTGTCTTGCTGTTTTTCCAGTGAGACGCCTGCAGAGAGGTAGCCGTTGCCGAAGCGGCAAGAACGATAACTGCGGCAAGACCGGGAATTACCCTGTGGACGCTGATTCGCGCAAGGAGATGCTTCAGCATCCAGGTTATGCAGACAGCCAGGCCGATAAGAGGGACATAAGTGAATCGGTCGGCCAATGCCTGGCCTCCGCTTTGAACGATTCCGATTACGGGGACAAGCGTACCAAGAAACAAAAACCACCCGACGAGCAGCGATGGCGCCCTCTTTCGCAGGCGAAAAAAAGTGAACGTGAGCAGGAGCAGCAGAATCGCTGCGCCGACGGCCTTGGCGATTTCCGTAACGTCCGGGCCAAAGACGACTCTGTGGGGGTAGAAGACAGCGAGGTGAGCAGGCCAAAAGGTCTTTGCAATGTAGGTGACGTAGGCGATAAGTGCGTTTTCGATGCGTGCTACCATCGGCAGAGACACAGAAGACGGTACGGTACCACCTGAACTCTGAACCAAGAAGGTAATGATGCTCGATGTTACTGCAAGTGCAAACAGCGGCAGCTTTTCGATAATCAGGCGAGGAAGAGACATATTCCATTGTGCTGGTTTTTTCTCATCGGGGCCAACCGCCTGGGAGCTGAGCGCCGGCAGCCCAGACATTCTGTTTAGCGGCCAGTAATCAAACAGGAGCAGGACAAATGGAAGAGTGACAAGCATTGGCTTTGACATCAGGCCGGCAGCGAACGCGAGAAACATCAGGAGATAGTTAAGAAGATTTCGCCGTTTGACATAGCGTAGGTAGGCAAGGAGGGTAAGCATCCAAAAAAGCGTACTAAGAACGTCCTTGCGCTCGACCACCCACGCCACGGACTCAACATGGAGCGGATGAAGGGCAAAAATGGCAGAGACGAATCCGCTGGGCCAAAGCTCGCCGGTGGCTTTGTATAAAAAGATAAACAAGAGGATGCAGTTTGCGATGTGGAGCAGAAGGTTGACTAAATGATGCAAACGCGGGTTGACGCCAAACAGCGAGCAATCCATCATAAGTGAAAGCCAGGTCAGCGGGTGCCAGTGAGAGCAGCGCCCGGTCGTAAAGGCCCAGACGACACCCCTCAAGCCCAATCCCTGGAACACGTGGGGATTCTGGTACACATACTGCGGGTCATCGTAATTGATAAAATCGGCGGAGAGAACTGGAATATAAGCGGCGAACGTGGCCAATGCCAGGGCCACGCAAACCAGCAGGAGCGTGGATTTTTTTGTCGATGCGCTCATTTACGCGGGAAAAGACGCAGACCTGATAAGTTTCATTTTGGCGAGGCGGTATTTTACGCCCGTCCAGAGACACCCGAAACCATACTTAGTGCTTCGCAAAAAGTTAATCGAGGACGCCTCAGCAAAGTATTTTGTCGGACAACTGACCTCCGCTATGGTATAGCCGAACCACAAAATCTGTGCGAGCATCTGGTTATCGAAAACAAAATCATCCGAATTTGCTTCGAGCGGCAATTTTTCGAGAAGTCCCCGCGAAAAAGCCCTGTAGCCGGTATGGTATTCGGATAGTTTCGCCCCCAGCAAGACATTTTCGGCGAATGTCAAGAAGCGGTTTGCGATGTATTTCCAGACCGGCATATTTCCTTTGAGGGCATAGCCGCCCAGGATTCTTGAACCAAGGACGCAATGATAAAGGTCGTTTCCGATAAGCGTGGCCATTGCGGGTATCAGCTTGGGGGTGTATTGGTAATCGGGGTGAACCATAATGATGATGTCCGCCCCTTGCTGCAAAGCGAGTTTATAGCAGGTCTTCTGATTTGCGCCGTAGCCGAGATTGCTTGGATGTGTGTGAACGACTGTTTTGGGCAATTTGGCGGCGATGGCGTTGGTCTGGTCTTGGCTGGCGTCATCGACAATGACGACCAAATCAACAATCCCCTGCGCCATAACCTCGTCGTACGTCTGTCGCAGGGTCTTTGCCGCATTATACGCCGGCATCACAACCACAATCTTCTTATTGCCAAACATACCGAAATTATAACCGCTTCCTGCTCGTAATAGAAGTCCGAATCATAGTGAACTTACTGTCGCGGCGGCAGGTCAGGATTTGCGCTGATAAACGGCAACCCAGCAGTCGGATAAAGGTGTATATTGCAGGGAATCCTGTCCCCAGCGGTAAACGGTCTTGTCTGCAGAGATAATATCGACAATTCCGACGCGGTCGTAGTATTGCAGCCGGTATCGCTCAAACCACTCGATAACGGGTCTGTCGGAGCCGTTGCTTGCCTGCCAGGACGTGCTTATGGGTACAAAGACAATGAACTTTGGCTTAGATGATTCAACCTGGTGAATCATCTCCTGCTGCATATCGCGCGCCAAGTCGTGATTTTCCATCAGGGCGTACATATAGATATGGCCTGTGGCGGAGCGGCGGTCCGCATAAAAATAAATCTGCGGCTCGGAGCCGATAACTGCAATGGTATCGTTGGGGTCCGACTGTTCGCGGATATGGCGTGCGATTTCAAGCGACTCGGGAAAGGGATTCAAACCGTAGGTCATACGCGATGCCTGCGTCGGGTCCTGGTAGAAAAAAAGCGCCCGCTGCTTATAGACCGTGTAGCCGAAAATGACGACGGCCAGGGCAATCGCGACAGAGGCCTTGACTATTGCCGATTTTTTTTGCGAAAGCAGGTCGCAGATATAAGCGAAGCCAAAGCCGGCGAGAATGGCAACCGCCGGCAGCATAAAAATAAAGTAATGCGAACGAAAATAAAAACCGGGACAAATCCCCAGAAAGGAAAAGAGCAGTAAGCCCCCGACAAAAGGTATATGGCGTCGCGTCGCATTATCACGGATAAGCAAGATAAATCCGAACATCGCCAACAGCCATATCGCCTTGCAGCCGCTTATGACCGGCAGCGCCTCTCCTATCAGCGCCGCGAAGGCAACCGACATTGGCCGAAGCGACACGTACCTGCCCGCGTAGTCGAATGTCCACAACCAGAATTTGTCGAACACGCCGGCACGGAAAAGAATATAGCAGGTTATCACGAACGGCAAGGTGACGCCGACAAGCAACACTATAGTGCGGGCCGCAAGAGACCTCAACTGAACCGGTCTTCGAGCCAGCTCACCGTAGAGCAGATAGAGGCCCGCAAAAAGGACAAAAGCAGCACCGTGCTGTTTGATGATTAGGGCGACACCGAGCAGAAGCCCTGCTATAAGTAAAGTCAGGGGCTTGCGATTGTCGATTGCCAGCAGCAAAAACAGTATGCCGGCAAGGGCGGGCAGTATGACGAAATGCTCTGCATTGGCGAAAATGCCCTGCACATTGCCGGCGAGGGAAAGGACGGCAAAAGCGGCAGCCGCGACTGCACCCGCAGCCGGTGCGAATAATCTGCGAGTAAGCAAAAAGACAACAAGAATTGTTGCGGCATTGACAAAGAGTAAGCCGAGGTGAATACCGGTCTGGGTTTGTCCGAAAATCGCCATAATCACGGCATACACGGCGTAGATGCCCGGCAGCTTCATATTATAGGCAAGCTTATATGGCGGCACACCCTGCAGAATCAATTGACCGGCGTAGGCATATTCGCCCTCGTCTCTTTCTAACGGCGCATCCAACAAGCGGAATCGAATCACCGCCGTCAGCAGCATTACAACGAAGACAACCGCCCACGCCAACCGCGAGTTTTTTGTTTTTTTTTCGTCTGTTTCCATTGGTTACAACACTTATATTCGTTGAATCGGACGAATCAAACTGTTATCATAAGAAAAATTCAGTCGGCTCTGCAAACGATTTCCGGCAGCGGCTATGCTGATTACATACCAATTACGGGCAGTGGTATTGTTGTGACAAGGTATTCACAGTCGCTCAATATGAATGGCAGCGGCAAAGATTATTCGCCAAAGCGATTTGGTCGGCGTGCTTTGCTGAAGTATGTATCTTGCGCCGGCTTGACAGCCGGCTTGTCACCCTGGGTGTGGTTAGCCGGGTGCGGCAAAAAGAACGCCAAGAGCAGACCAAATATATTTCTTGTTACCGTCGATACCCTTCGACCGGACCATTTGCATTGTTACGGGTACTCAAAAAAGACGTCGCCCCGAATTGACGATTTTGCCCGTGATGCCGTTCTGTATGAGAAGTGTTTTTCGCACGCGCCGGAGACCTGCATGAGCGTTGCCGGTATTCTGAGCGGTTTTTTGCCTCACGAGACGAAGGTATCGGAAAATACTTTTCTTTCGTCAAAGGTGGAGACGATGCCGCAGATACTTATCCGTTACGGATACAAGACCGCCGCGGTTGTTAGCAACTATGTCTTGCGCAAGGGACAGGGGTTTGAACAGGGGTTTCTGGTCTATGATGACACAATGAAAAAACGCGAGATAGTCCGCGGGGTAGTCGAAAGAATTGCCGAGGACACTACAAACCGCGCCGTTGAGATTATTGAACAGTTTGGCAAAGGCCCGATGTTCGTATGGCTGCATTACCAGGACCCGCACGGGCCATATACCCCGCCAGGCAGATTTGCGGAGATGTTCCGCAGCAGCGACTCGAAGGCGCGCAATCTGCGACCGACCGGCTCGCTCACCGGTCGAGGCGGCATACCCTCATATCAAATGCTCGGCGACAATACCGACTACAACTACTACGTCTCACAGTACGACGGCGAGATAGGATATATGGACGAGCAATTCGGCCGCTTCGTTGACGCATTAAAGAAATCGGGTCTGTACGACAACTCGCTGATTATTTTCACCTCCGACCACGGCGAAGGTATGGGCGAACACGATTATTTTTTCGCTCACGGCGAGTACCTCTATAACGACCAGCTTCACGTGCCGCTTGTGATAAAACATCCGGCGGTATCATCAGGCAAAAAAACCGATTTCGTGCAGCACGCAGACCTTTTGCCAACGATTCTGGACATTATCGGTGTGGATGCCGGCAAAAAACTTCGCGGGCGCTGCCTTTTGAAGGAGGGCGGAGCCGACAAGGAGATTTTTGCCGGGATGAGGACAAGATACGTTAGGGACTCCATTAAGTTCTCGCTGATATACGGGCAAATGAAGATGATTTACACCCCTATCGACCTGCGATATGAGCTGTTTGATTTGAAGAGCGATTTTTACGAAGAGAAAGACCTCATTAAAGACCCCCAATACCACGTGCAGGCCGACGACCTCAGGAATCGGCTGGAACGCATAATGAGAGAGGATTTGCTTGGGGTACCCATCGAACCGCAGCCGCGAGAGCTTAATCAGCAGGAAAAAGACGCATTAAAATCGCTCGGTTACGTTCGATAGCAATCTTTTCTATTATAGCCGATTACTTCAGGTAGCCGAGGGACTTCAACTGTTCGCGTGTTTGCTCGTCAAGCTCGATTTGTTTGGTTGCGGTTTGCCCCTGCTGCGACTGCTCAATTTTTGCATACTCGGCGATATCCGGATGAGCGGGTCCGAGATTGTGAGTCGCGCCAGGGTCGGACAGCAGGTCGTAAAACTCGATTTTGTTCGTTGTTTTTTCCCGAACGTAGAGATGCCGGCTCGATATCACCGCAACATAGTCAAGGTCGGGTATGTAGCTGTTTCTGGCGACCTCCGAAATAGATATCCGCTCCTTCGTAACGGACTCAATGGGAAGAAGCGACTGCCCCTCGAAAGAGTCGGACGCCTTTGCACCCGCCAGTTGCAGCAGTGTAGGGGCAATATCTATTGAGCAGACCTGGGCATTTATGTGCGCAGGCGGCAAGCGCCCCGGCCAGTTTAGTATCAGCGGCACTTCATAGACCTCCGGGTAAAGGTTTTTGCCGTGTTCGGTTGTGCCGTGCTCCCGAAATGCCTCGCCGTGGTCCGAAGTTATCATAAAAGCCGAGTTCACCAGGGCTGCATTTTTTTTCATTTCGATAATCAACTGCCCTATCGCCGAATCGACGCCGCGTATTTCCGCATCGTAAAGCTCGATGACCCGCTGGCGTATTGCGGGGCTGTCAAGCCCTTCCTTGCGATAGAGCTTTTCCAACTGTTTGTCGGCAACAGCACCCATTCCGGGGACAACCAGGGCCGGTTTTGAAAAATACTGCGGCGCCGGCCAGTACGGTGCATGCACGTCCATATAATGGAGGTACATAAAAATAGGTCTTTTACCGATATTTTTTGCCAGCAATCTGTTTGCCTCATTGTTTACATCCGAGGCCGAGACAAAATTGTTCGGAATGGTAATCGAGCTGTAGATATCGAAGCCGGCATCAAAGCCGAAATTCGGCTTGAGCCACGGATTGGTGTTGACGCCGATTGTGCGGTATCCGTTTTCCGCAAGGGCCTTCGCTACGGTGGTGATGCCGGCGGGCAGTATGTCCTGGACGCCTATCGCGCCGTGGCGAGATGGGATTCTGCCGGTCATAATAGACGCCATTGAGGTTTTGGTCCAGCTCGACGGCGCTATGACGCGCCTGAAAACCACCGACTGGGCGGCAAGAGCCGTCAGATGCGGCGCCGTATCAACATTGTAGCCGTAACAGGGCAGGTGGTCGGCGCGGAGGGCATCGATGAGGATAAAGACAATGTTTGGGGCATTGGGCGGTGCCTGTCTGCGGCAGCCGCCGATGAACAACGCTGATGACAAGCCGGAGCCAATTATACTACCAAGTCCCAGCTTCAATACCTGCCGGCGGGATAGCCCCATCGCCGATTGTCCATGAACACTCATCGACAATTCTCTGATACAGCGATTTGCGCCTCTTAACTGCATAGGGAGGCATTATAGGGGTTGTATCGGCAGGATGCAAGTTTCTGCGATGGGTGAGATGGGTGGGGACAATATGGTTCAGAAAGAGAAAAGGTTGAAAGTCCCTGCGGTTGCAGATAATGTGAAGACGTTATGAGTGTTCGGTAACGCCGATTCAGACCTGTTTTTTTGTCAAGGAGAGTCGATGGGCGGGCAAAGTGACGAAACCCAAAACGGTGAATTGAACCGGTATTTTGTTTATACCGTTGTGGGTATAGCGGTCCTGGCGGGGCTGTATGTTCGCCTGGCCGGGCGCGGTGACGTGCATCTTTTCGGGGATGAGTTTCACAGCGTATGGAACCTAAACAAGCCATACGGCCAGCTCTTTCGTCTGTATGATACATTCGGCTCCGGTACTGCGCTACCGGTGATGCAGCGTGCATCTATAGATTTGTTCGGCGCAGGTCTTTGGGCATATCGTTTTGCGGCGACGATTGGGGCGGTTGGAGCGCTATTGTTGATGTACCCTGTTGCTCGTCGCCTGGTGGGGCAGACGGCGGCGATAATCGCAACGCTAGCGCTATCAGCCAGCTCGATACACATTTTTTATTCGCAATTCGGGCGATGTCACGCCCTGGTGGTGTTTCTGTCCCTGCTGCTGGTTTACGCGCTGTGCCGAATAATAAATGGCGACAGGCCCGCCCTGTTTTGGCATGCCCTTCTGGCGTTAAGTGCAGGATTACTTCCCTGGGTTCACCTTACCACTGCGGTCTTTGTCGCGGGGCTGGCTGTTGCCGGAGCGATAATGATTATTGTCAGAAAACAAAGTCCGCGTGACCTGTATCGGCTTTTTACAGATTTCGCCATCGGGTCAGGAATAAGCATCGGTCTTTATCTGCCGGCGTGGGGGGCGTTGAAGCAGTTTGTTGGAATGTTGGCCGGGCGATGCACCTTTGCCAACTTCGGCGTTCTGGACGTGGTTAATCTTTTAGCAGGAAATCGGCCGGCAGGGCTGATTATGCTGGCAGGTGTCCCCGCTGCGGCGATATGGATGCTTATAAGGTATCGCAGCACTGCATTTCTTCTGGTCGCCGCGACATTTGCGCCGGTGGTCGGCCTTGCAGCAGTCAGACCGGCGGGCGAGACCTATGCATACGCAAGGTGGCTGCTTGCAGGTCTTCCATTTATGCTAATGCTGCTGGCGTGGCTGCTGGTCCAGTTGGTTCGTCGAATGAATTTGCCGAAACGTCTGACTGGATACGCTGAAGTCGTTGCAGGCGCGATTCTGGTGGGTGCGGCGTTTCTGACGGGGCCTATGGGCCTGAATCATACTCAGGATGGCCCCTTTGCAAATACTTATTTGACTATGATGCCGCTGCCGGCGTTTGATGTGCCGTGGGACCGGACGCCTGCTTTTTATAAAACGCTGGCGAGCTCCAGTAAGCCCGTTGAAATTATCGAGGCGCCGGAGCTTGTGGGAAATTCGGTATTGCTCTATCGAAATTATTACCTTCAGCACCGTAAAAAAGTCCTGATAGGTTTGGTCAGGGGTTTTGCGGCGACGGATGTACACCTGCCGGCAGGGCCTTATGTGCCGCTTTCGGATACCAACTGGGACAAAAATTGCAGTGCCGACTATCTCATTTTACATTTGAACGCCTTAGATGAGGCATCGCGATACTGGTCGTTCGTGTATAACCAGGTGTGGCCCACTATGGCAGACCGCGCCGTACGGTCTCTGATGATAAAACAGGCCGCCCTGGTGACGCCGACTTCGTTGCCGGCGGACGTGGCTGAACGGCTCAGGGCCAAATTAGGCCGACCTGTGTATGAGGATTCGCAGATTGTCGTGTGGAACCTGAAATCCCCGCGGGATGGATACACGAGATAATCCGTCAATACAAGCCGTTTAGTTTCTGTTTTCGATGGCATATTCTGCCATTCAGACAGGTTCTTGACAGCAATGCCCGGCAGGTTTAATATGCTTATTTTTATTGATTTACCGATTCTAAGGATTAGCAGATGACGGAAAAAGGCGCCAGTTACAGCGACACATTGAATCTGCCCAAGACCGGCTTTTCAATGAAGGCCAATCTTGTGCAGAATGAGCCGCAACTCCGCAAGAAATGGGCAAAGGAGAACATCTACGCGAAGACAAGAGATGCGCGAAAAGGCGCTCCATTATACATACTCCACGATGGCCCGCCATACGCCAACGGCGACATTCACATGGGGCACGTCATAAACAAAGTCCTCAAGGATTTTGTGGTCCGCTGCAAGACGATGGCAGGTTTCGATGCGCCTTTTGTACCCGGCTGGGACTGCCACGGCCTGCCTATCGAATCAAAAGTCGTCACGGAACTCGGCGAAAAAAGCCGACAAATGAGCAAGCCCGAAATTCGCAAACTCTGCCAGAAATATGCGAGCAAATATATCAAGATTCAAAGCCGACAGTTTCAGGAGCTTGGTGTAACAGGCGACTTTGACAATCCGTATTTGACTTTTAAGCCCCAGTACGAGCAGGGCATACTGGAGGTTTTCGCCGAGCTTGTTGATAGAGGTCTTGTCCGAAAGCAGTTGAAGCCCATTCACTGGTCGGTCGGCTGTGAGACCGCCCTTGCCGAGGCGGAGCTTGAGTACAAGGACATCGAGTCACCGAGCATTTATGTCAACTTTCCTGTCGCCAAAGACAGTATAAGCCGGCTGGTTGAAATGGGTCTGGTAGCAAAAGAAGAAGCGGGTAGTGCAAAGGTCTGCTTTATGATTTGGACGACAACGCCCTGGACACTCGCTGCGAACCTGGCTATCGCCGTCCATCCGAATCTCGAATATACGACAATCAGTTATCAGTACAACGGTCGAAACTTTGTTTCCGTTGTGGGTATCGACCGACTGCCTGCTGTCATTGCTGCTGCGGGCCTGCGAGACGGCCAATATACCGTCAGTGAAAAAAGGGTACAGGGCAATCAGTTAGAAGGACTGCGCTATATCCATCCCTTCGTCGAGAAAAACCCTACCGACAAAGACGCCTATATGGTAATCCCGGCCAACTATGTCACCACCGAGGATGGAACCGGGCTGGTTCATACCGCGCCGGGGCACGGCATCGAGGACTATATTTCGGGCCAGCAGTATGGTCTTGCGGTCTATTCGCCCGTGAAGGACGATGGCTGCTACGACGATACCGTCCCGGACTGGCTCAAGGGCAAAAACGTCCTCGAAGTGGATGGGCAGGTGAATGAGCATTTAAGGCAGCTCGGTCTGCTTATAAAAGAAGAGAAAATGCTCCACAGCTACCCACACTGCTGGCGAAGCAAGATGCCCGTCATTTTCCGCGCAACGGAGCAGTGGTTCATCAGCGTTGATAAGGAGCTGCCCGGCCTGGGCAAATCGCTGCGAACCCTTGCCCTCGAAAGCGTCAGGGACATCCAGTGGATACCCGGCTGGGGACAAAAACGCATCGAGGGTATGCTTGAATCGCGGCCCGACTGGTGCATCAGCAGGCAGCGTGCCTGGGGATTGCCCATCCCGGTCTTTGTAAATAGAGACGGCCAGGCGCTTTTAACCAGAGAGTCGGTGCTCGCTGTCGCCGGGTACATCGGCAAACACGGTTCGGACAGGTGGTTCACCGACAGCCCCAGGCAAATCTTGGGCGAGGACTTCAAACTGCCCGACGGTTTTAGTTTCGACGACCTGACAAAGGAAGAAAACATCTTCGACGTCTGGTTTGAGGCCGGATGCAGTTGGTATAGCGTAGCCGCAAAGGCCGGCTGGCCACTACCCGTAGATTTATATCTCGAAGGTTCGGACCAGCACCGCGGGTGGTTCCAGTTGTCACTGCTGCCAGCACTGGGTGCAACCGGAAAGGCGCCGTTCAAGAGCGTCCTTACCCACGGCTTTACCGTCGATGAAAAAGGAATGAAACAATCCAAGTCATTAGGCAACTACACAAATGCCCAGGACGAAGTCGCCAAATACGGCGCAGACATCCTTCGGCTGTGGGTCGCCAGCGCCAATTATCAGGAGGACGTTCGCTGCAACGATGAAATCATCGGGCGAACACAGGACGCCTACAGAAAAATCAGAAACACGCTGCGGTATCTGTTAGGCAATATCTATGACTTTGACCCGGCACGAAACGCCGTCGCTTACAGCCAGATGTTCGAGATAGATAAATGGGCGGTCCAGCAGTTACAGAAACTCATCACGGAGGTAACGGCGGGCTATGAGGAATTCGCCTTCCACAAGGTCTTTACTCTTATCTACAATTTCTGCACCATCGATATGAGCAATACATATATGGACCTGCTCAAAGACCGGCTATATTGCGACCCGGCGGAAAGTTTATCTCGGCGAAGCTGCCAGACCGCACTCTACAAAATCCTCGATTGCCTTGTTCGTTTGCTTGCACCGATACTCGTTCATACAGCCGAGGAGGCATGGGCCGCAATCCAGCTCAAGAGCCAGCAAACAGACAGCGTTCACCTTGCAACGATGCCCAAGGTTGATGCCTCGATTGACTGGCAAACCGACCAGCCCAAATGGCAAAAGCTGATGGCTCTGAGAGATGAAGTCCTCCAAGTTCTCGAAGGTCTGCGGCGCGACAAAATTATCGGCAGCAATCAGGAATCGAGCGTTACAATTCATTGCGGGGATGCCGGGCTTGCCGAGGTGGTTGCGCAGTTCGGCCTGAAAAACTTCGCTGCACTTTGTATCGTCAGCGAGGTCAGGGTCGAAAAATGCGATACCGGCGCGCCGGTACAGGTTGTCGCGGACAAAAGTCCGCATAAGAAATGCCGGCGATGCTGGAACTGGTGGCCGAGCGTCGGCGCGGATAGTCAATACCCCGACGTGTGCGCTCGATGCGCAGATACACTGAAAGCAATGGGGAAATAATCCCCCTGCTGCACCTACCCTTGCGCCAGTTGCTCACAGGATAGTTGATAGACCTCATCAAGGGTTATGTTTCTGACGTCGTATCGGGGATTTTTATCGCGGATTACCAGACCCCTGTTGTGCGGCTGAACCGCTGCAACGCAATTTTCCCTGTGGTAAGGAGACAACCTGGCGGGATTTACGTGCCCGAATATCATTACAAGGGGTCTATCGAGGGCGGCTGCAATGTGGCCCGGACCTGTATCGTTGGTCACGACCAGTCCGGCTTTTGCCAGAAGAGCCGCCAGCTCAGGAAGGGACGTACGACCTGCGAGATTGACTATGGGGACATCCGCCAATTCCTGCAACCGCCGCACATACTCCCATTCGGAAGCCGAACCCGTTGCGACCACGGATGCACCGAAGCGGGATGAGATTTTTTCAGCCAGGGCGGCAAACCGTTCCGTGGGCCATCGCTTATTTGCTCGAGAAGCGCCTGGGACAAGGACGATGTAGTTGTTTTGTTTGACACCGTTGTCGGCTAAAATTTCCCTTGTGCGCTCGACAGCATTGGGGTCTATCGGCAGCACGAACTGCACATCGGCGCCGGATGCGCCGGCAGCACGGATTATCCTGAGGTAATAATCAACCATGTGAACGCAGGTGCTGTCCTGGGCGACCTTATGCGTATAAAATAAATGGCCCATTTCCCGTGCTTTAGCCATTCCGAAGCGTTTTTTACAGCCGGTCAGCCAGGACAAAAAAGCGGTCCGAAAAAGCCCCTGGAGGTCGAATACCGCATCGAAGCGGCTGTTGCGAAGACGGCGAATGAGCGAGAGCAGCGCATTGAAGGCGCGGGGATTGAACCATGCCTTTGCTAAGAGCTTTCGGTCGAAAAAGATAATGTCGGTCAAGTGAGGATGGTTTTGCAGCAGGGGTGCAAATTCCGGGCGGACAAGCCAGGAAATTCTTGCATCCGGGAAACTTTTTCTAAGGGCAGCCAGGGCAGGCAGAGCAAGAACTATGTCGCCGAGTGCGCTGGGTTTTATAATCAGGATGTTCTTATACGCGGCTGTTATACCCTTGTCATCGCCGGACCTTGAGGCCAAATGCAGATATTTTGCCCGGGCTTTTTCTGCGAGGATGGAGAAGAGGCGGTGACGGTCGGCAGGAGCGATACCAGTGAGGTCACAGTATGACGTAAAAACGCGGAGGCAGTCGGTGCGATTGACGCCGGGGACGTCAAGAAAGGATGCTGCGAGACGCCATAGCGCACAGGTTTGCTGAGATGTCCGTCTGAGACCGTAGGATTTAATTCCGTCCATATCCGTCAGGAGGACATCGAAGTTGCTGGGGGTATTTTTCCTTACAATGAAATTGGATGCTTTTGCGTCTCTATGCCACAGGCCGTTCTTGTGCAGCATTGCCAGTATCGAGGCAAGCTGATGACATAGTTGTTTTTTTGTATGGAATACCTCGTGTGACTCTTTCGCCAGGTGGTTGGATACAAAAGCGGCCAGGTCGATGCTGTTTTCTATGTATTCGCTGATATAGATACTTTGCCTTGTGAGAAACAATATTCTTTGATGAAGCGCAGCGAGCGGAATCGCGGCTGGTATTCCCGCCGACAACAGTTTGCGGGCTGTCTTGAAGTTTCGAGTCGCCCTGTCGGCTGCAAGTGACCGGAAGAACTGCCGAATGCTGAATTGTGGTTGATGATGCTTGATTACCGCTTTTGTCCGCGTATTTCCAATGACGATGGTCTTGACTACAACTGCGATTTGCTGCTGTTTCTTAAGTATCAGGTCAATATCATCCAGCAACGTCTGGGGATGAGCGAAACACTGCGTCAAATCGCTTTGTGAAAATTTCCTTGCCGCTGCGCCGCAAATCAAGACCATCCCCTTCCAGCCGTTCTCCAGCCGAATGCGTCCAACCTCAATATCTTTGGCGCGTGTCACACTTGCTGAATTCATAAGGTGACCATTGTAAATGACGGCTGCGCTTTAAGCAATCGCGGTCGCGGCAAACGGACTAATGGGGTGCGATTCGAGTTTGCAGGTAAATCAGGTCACCCGACAAAAACATCTTCGGATGCGTACTGGTAAAGCAGAGGGTTCTGGCGGCCCACAAGAAAATAGCCGGCCGTCAAAGGACCAATTCGGCCTATGAACATCGTGATTATCAGCACGAGCTTTCCCGTCGCCGTCAACATTGGCGTTATTCCCGTTGATAATCCGGTGTTTCCAAGTGCGGAAACGGCTTCAAACAGAATCTGCAGATAGGAGGCCTTTTCCGTCGCGCTCAGGATAATCATATCCAACAGAGCAACAATTCCAAACCAGGTCAGTATTCCGAAGGCCTTGTGTACGGTACTGAATGGAATTTCTCTTTTGAATATGCTCACGTGGGTCTCGGAACCCTTCAGTTGGGACCATAAAAAGCACAGCACAATACCAAAAGTGGACGTTTTTATTCCACCACCCGTTCCGCCTGGCGAGGCCCCCACAAACATAAGCAGAATCAAAAACGTCAGAGTCATCGGCATCATCGCGCCAATGTCTATGGTGTTGTATCCGTCGGTCGTTGAGGCAGAGACGGCTTGAAAGGCAGAAATCATCAGTTTGCCGGGCAGTGGCAGGTTATCAGGCCACTTTTCTGCGGCTAACACAATCAGTGTGCCGGCAAGCATAATTGCCGCGGTTACGATGAGAGTAATCTTGGTGTGGAGCGAAAGTTTTCGCGGGCGTTCGCGCTTAATTACTTTTGCAGAAAACCTGTACAAATCGTAAAGCACGAAAAAACCTATTCCGCCGATAATTGATACCACGATGATTGTGAGATTAACAACAACACTATCCCTGTACCCGGCCAGGTTGTTCGCAAAGACACTGAAACCCGCGGTGCAGAAGGCGGAGACGGAGTGGAATACCCCGAGGTAAAGGGCTTTTGTGAAGGGGTATTGTTTTGACCAGAACTGCGTCAGAATTGCGGCCCCGCCCGCCTCGAAAATGAACGTAAAAGCCACGACGACAAGGAAGAATTTTTCGAGTATTCTCAGGTCCGAACCGGGCAGCGACTCTTTTGCCACAAGGCGGGTGGTCAGCGGCAATTGAAAACGCAGGAGATAGGTAAGGAAGACAACGAAAGTCATATAACCCACGCCGCCTATCTGGAAGATACAAAGAAGGACTATCTGACCAAACAAATTGTAGTGACTGCCGATATCAACGGGAGAAAGCCCGGTTGTGCTTATCCCAGACGTAGCCACAAACAAAGAATCAATGAAGGGCTGGTGTTGCCCTTGCGCGGACGAAATCGGCAAGGACAGCAGCACCGCACCCAAAAGGGTAATCAGCGCATATCCCAAAACGAGGATTTGATACGGCGTGATAAACCACAATCCCTTGCGCAAGAGTTTCATAGTCATCCTTTCGTGGGGCAAAGGATGACACAAAACCCGGCACGGCGGGATTGTTCAACCATTACCCCTTCACACGCCTACGAGGTTAGCTGACGGGCTTGGGCTTGAAGGTACCCTATCCTGAAGCAGGAATTCGCCCCGTTAATCGGGTCCCCCGCATCCACGCATTGACGTGAATTTCGGCGGCAATTATCCTTATATTTTATCCGAAACAGCAGCCGAGTCAAGGAAATGTGCATCCGGCCGCGATAACAAATCACATCCTCAATCTATTGCTGAGTTAACCTCTTATCATCCAGTATGTTACGACAGAATAAAACCTGCTTATACTTTGCTTTAGTAAAACGGATATACTATACTTCGTTATTGCTTATGAGGTAAACGGACGATGAACACAAAAGGAAGATACATATATGAATGGCCCAGGCCGATGGTGACTGTCGACGCAGTCGTGTTCGGCCTGTTCGGCGATAAACCGAAATTGCTTTTAATAAAGCGAAAAAACGACCCATATAAGGGTAAATGGGCGATACCGGGCGGTTTTATAGACATCGATGAGGAGCTTGAGGTTGCGGTCGCAAGAGAACTGCAGGAAGAAACCGGCCTGACGGGAGTAGCCCTCGAGCAAATACACACCTTCGGCAAGGTCGGCAGAGACCCCAGAGGCAGACAAATCACGGTTTGCTTTATGGGGATAGTGACTGAAGGCAAAGACAGGATAAAAGCCGGCGACGATGCCGAAGAAGCCCGATGGTTCGATATTGACAACCTGCCCCCAAATATGGCCTTTGACCACGACCAAGTTGCGCAATTCGCCATTTGCCGGCTTCAAACGAGGATTACCAAATCTTAGCCGGTTGAGGGGCGAGACGGTTCTTTGACCTGTTCGTTGAACATCCTAAGCTGCACGTCAATTGCGGCAAGGGCCCAGTCAATATAGTGAAGCTGGTGTGCGGGGCGATGATGCCTCTCATTCATCAGACCTTCTCGCACTATCTGTAGAAAATTCTTTATAGTCCTGTGATTTATGGGGGTGGGTTCAATCGCCCAGGCCTTCAATTCCTCGTAATCGCGGCGCAGTTTTGCACTGGCCGCTAATTGCTCTGCCGTCAGGTAATCAGCCGAATTATATCCCATTTGCAGCCCTTTCAGGCACACTATCAGCGGCTCGTAGTTTGTCTGGCGTTCGAGGCGTATGAACTTGTACTGCTGGACGTATGTCGCCGATTGCGTTGGCGCCTTGTCGGCAATCTCATCTTCGCCCAGATACCATCTCCGCGAGCTGGTCCTTGCAAAAACAAGCTCGTCGCCGAACTCCCTTCGGGTTATTTCGTCATAACCGAGGCGAGATACCCATAACCTGCCGTCCTCCCTTCGTTCCGTCCCCCCGCCCAGGGCAAGAAGGCATTTGACAAACCCGAGGGGCAAAACCTGCTGATTGCCTACCTGCTTTTTGAGCAGTTGAAACGACAAATGCAAGCTATGCGGCTGAACATCGTAAAAGACCGTGATTTCCTGAATCAACTGGTTCAGCAGCCAGGGGTCCGACGTGGACGGGCGCGACAATTCGCCCGCGATATTCAGCCGGCCGGGCGCAAGCTCCAGAAAACCTGTGCGCCGAGACCTCTCGGTCGAGCCGGTATGGTCGTCAACGTAAGCGCCAAGTTTCCACGACAGCACATCAAGATAAAAATCGTGAAAGAACCTGAAACCGTCGTACGCCGGGTCGGTCTTAACGTGGTCGCCCGACTGCGGGCGTACCGCCGCTGCGCCAAGGTTGCTCAACTCCATTTCGCAGCCGAGCGGGATAAGCCCCGGCTGTAAACTTGAACGAATGCGCTCCAGGTGCGCCTGCACAACGCGGGAATCGAAGAAACTTATCGCCGCACGAACCGCATACTTGACGTAGTCAATCAAATCGTACTTCTTAAAAGAAAGCTCCTCCAGCGCTTTATCAACAATCAGCTCAACGGTGGGACTGTTGCTGTTCATTATCTGCAGCGCCGCCACAATACTGATTGACCGCTTGAAGTACCGTTCCGAGGGCAGCATACGTTCGAGCTGAAACCGGTATCGTGCCTGAATCCGCTCATCAAGCTGGCTCAGCAGCACCTGTCTAACCACAAGCGCCAGATATTTTTTGATAAATTTTGCTGCTTCGGGGTCATTGCGAAGATTCTTTATGCCGGGTAAGGGCCTGTCAAGCTCATGCTCAAGATAGTAATCGCTCACGGCGTCGGCGCGATAATGACTTATCACCAGGTCGCGCTCGGTCGTCGCAAGCAGCTCTCGCACCGCTAACCGCTCGACGTCCGCGTCCGTGCTCTTTTCGCCGGGCCGAGTGCGCTTCTCAATGAACTTTTCGATTCGCTTTCGAAGCCAAAGCTCGTGTATGAGATTGACGTGGAATCTGTCCCCGAAGTGCCTGCGCATCGCCTCGTGGCTGACAAGGTACGCCTGCGCGGTAACCTGCCCTTTAGCCGTATTGACGGTCACCGTCTCGCGGTCGTAGCGCTTTCCTTCGTACCTATCTATCTCATCAATGGCCGAAGCCGGCACATCGTAAACCACAAGCCCTTCTATTGTTGCCGACGGGGAAGGCACGGCGTAGAAATAAACGTTGTCCGGGCTTACGCGCCTGTGCCCCGGCAGAAAGGCGGGCTGTGCCAGAAGTGTGTGCTCGTCAACCTTCGATGTCTTGCGGGTAAAACCAAGGTCGCACACCGACTGGAAAATCTTCGTGTCTCGCAGCGACCCGTAAATGAACAGATTGGTCTTTTTGTCCTGCATATTTTTCAGTGTAACGCCCATCATCCTCAATTGCCGCTGCGAATCCGGTTGTAGAGCTTGAACAGCTCTTTAAAGGCGCGAAAAATGACTTTTAGATTGGCGCCGGTTTGTTTTCCTGCCATCCTGGGGTAATGATGAACCCCGCGTTCGGTTATCCTGCAGCCCTTCCTGACCGCACGAGCAAGGAGCTCGGCGCTGATGAGGGCGCCCGCGCTCGACAACTTTATATTATCAAATACCTGTTTCTTGAACAGCTTAAAGGCGCAGTCAATGTCGCGTATCCTCATACCAAAAAGCAGACATACCAGCTTCGTCCACAGCCAGCCGTTTATCTTGCGGACAAATGAGTCCTGACGATTTATTCTGAAACCACATACGATGTCGTAATCCTTCATAAGCGTCAGCCAGGCGGGCATTTCCCCGATGTCGAACTGTCCGTCCCCGTCGGTAAAAAACACAATTTTCTTTGTCGCCGCCCCAAATCCCGACTGCAGGGCTGCTCCGTAACCGCGATTGACCGGATGATGCACGACTCGAACTCTGCTGTTCTGCTTTGCCAACGTCTCTGCGATTTGGCCGGTAGAATCCGTGCTGCCGTCGTTGACAACGATTATCTCATAGTCGCATTTCTGCCTGTCAAGCACGGCGGCGGCGCGTTCCACTGTGCGTGCGATGTTGCCTTGCTCGTTATAACAAGGGAAAAAAACACTGATGGAGACAATCGCATCCGTAATCCTGTCCCGGCTTTGTGCTGCCGTTTGATTTTCCGTCACAGGTCACCACCTCTTGTCGCGTAATCTCATCAGCTCATCGTTAATTTTATCCTTGCTGCTTGCGTAGGCCTTTTCAAGCTCAGTGTCGCTGCGGCTTCTGGCGGCGAATTCAAGCTGTTCGGCTGCAATCAGTGCGGACACCATTCTGTGCTGATAGCCGTTCTGCCGCAGGTAAATCTTTTCGTTGGCGAAGTAGTCGTCCAAAAATTTCCTGAAATAATTCTCAGCATCGCCTCTTAGCTCAGGATACCTGTCATAGCACGCTTTTATTATTAACGTTGGAGTCCTGGACGGCATCATCTCAAAGGCCCTTATACCAAGCTCCAGCGCCTGCTTTCTTGCGGCGGCGTTGCCGCCGTAACGAAGCGAATAATGGGCCATTATCAGGTCCTTGTAGTACTCCTCAGGATAAATGTTATTGCCGTTGGTTATTCCATCAAAAAGCGCTTTACCCTGTGGGGTCCTGATGTCAACGAACAGCTTCTCCTTGTCGCTTAAGAACACAATCGGCCACTGCGGATGCTGCTCGAGGGCAACAACAATCGGCTTATCAAACTCGCTGGCGGGCATCAACATCACCGAGACATTATGCGCTCGCAACTGCTCATCCAGCCACTTGCCCAATTGAACATACTCCTCGCCGGTGAGCGCCCGATTTCTTGTGCGAGCAACGTCCACAATTTTGCCGCCGAACATAAGGTTCGACCAAAGCTCGTATGCCTGGTAGTTGTAAGCCGCCTGAGCGCGACCGTCCATAAACAACTGCAGCGGTATGCGTCCGGTATTCGGGTCAGGGTCTTCCCCCCATGCGATGAAACCGCCCTCCGTCCAGTAGTTGAACATCTTGCCTGAAATCTTGTTGTCTCTGATGAACTGACAGGCGTAGAAGGGCTTGACGTGCGAGGCGGTCATTCGGATGAAGACACTCGTCAGCTTCGTATCGGTCGGCCAGGGGTCGAGATATACATACTTGAACCTCAAAACCCAGTAAGACCCGATGCTCACAATGAAAATCGTCGCAATCGACGTCAGAAAAATCTGGAGGCCCCGCGGGACAGGGGGCACAATAAGACGGCCCTTCCTGCAGAAGTTCCACGCCGCACCAATGGTACGCACCATCTGGTCTGTAAACATCGCTATCACAGGACAAGTCGCGATTGCCGCTAACGGTATAAATCTCCTTGAGCAGTACGCCATATAAATCGTAGCCGCAGCAATCGTCAATATCGCCAGGTCCACCTTAGGAAGCTCATAAGCCGCAGTTTCGTCTTGCTCATTAGTTTTCCGGTTGCCCAATTCAATTACGTATTTCAGAATCGGCAGCGCCAGCCAGACACCAATCGCAACCGCGTTCACGCCGTACAGCACAGGAAACAGGTTTTTGTAATCAATCTCCAGGTTCGCTTCGTATGGCGGCGCCCATACCCTGACGAGGTTCCAAAACCGCGTCAGCTCCCAGCTTTTACCGAATTTGAACGGGTCTATAATGAGCATCATTAAAATCAGCCCCGAAATCGCCGCAAAGACAACAAAAAGGATATTGATTAACCGTAATTTCCGTTCCTTGCTGAATAGCGACACTATAAGCTGCGTTATCACGAAAAGCGGGATGGTCACAAAGGGGAAGATATACCTGCCGTTGTAGCCCTGGTCGGGTCTGCTCGCAGTCAGCGCAAATAGCGTCAGGGGGATGACCAGGTAAATGATATGAATGTTCACCAATGTGCTTGCCAGCAGAATCGCCGCAAAGAAACCGCAGAACACAAAACTCGGGATACTCGCGTCGGCCAGCGAAGATGCAATCATGACGGCCCAGCAGGCAACCGCCGCCACAGCATAGACCAGTATTGTTGAAAGCATTGCAAAGCGTTTCTTTTGGGCAAGCAGCATATCGGGCTTGGTCAGTTTGGGATACTTAGGCGTAAGAGCCCGGCTGAACAGCCAGAAGACAAGCAGGCCCCCTGCAACAATCAGCATTTCCAGGGTCGGAAAGGCCGTGCCTACGGGATTACTCCAGGCAAAAGCGGGATTCCACTCGTGGACGTTGCGCCAGCCCTCGGCATATTCGCTGATGCTTATGGCGAATGTATGCGTCAGATTGGTCAGATGGAAAGGATTAAACACGATTGACCCTGCGAACGCGGCAAGCCCAACGAGCGCCGTATGCACAAGCGCTTTAGGCGGCAGCCGCACAAGCCGGCTTCTTAATGCCGTAGCGATAACGCCGAGCGCCACAAACGAAACGAACGCAAGAAAGAATGAGTGCTGACCGTCGCGCACATATTCCCGTACGGCTTCATTATACTGGCTTAACTTTTCAGGGAAAAATCGGTCAAAAAAGAGAATCAGAAAAATCACAATCCCTGCCAGAACGTGGCAGGAGTAAATCGCGTAGTCCTTTACACTCTTGACCGCTGTCGCCACGATGCTCGCCGCCGTCAGCAACAGAACAAACTTGAACACCCAGTCGTCAAACGGAGGTGTTGCAGTGAACGGCCTGTGGTTGAGAAATTTGTACGCCAGCACGTACAACCCCACCCAGGTAAGAATACTTATCAGGGAGACCGTCCATCGCTTGGGCAGAATCGGCAGCAAATGCAGTAAGAAGAACGGTGCGAGCATCATGAAAACGTATATATATCCTCCGTGCAGGTTCGCCCAGAGAATCGTCACCGGTACAATAAGCCACAAATAGAGGTAATTGCGGTACGTCGCAAGCGCCAAAAGCAGCAGAAACACCGCGACAAGGAGATTTGAAAAACCCGCGGGCCGAATATCCAAAAACGACCGCCCTATGAACAGCGCGGCGCAGGCCGAAAACGCACACAATGCCTGATTGGCGCCGAGCACCCTGCCGATATAGTAAACACAGATTATCGTGATAATGTAAACGGTAAATTTCCAATATACAAGCGAGTTGAAGCACCAGTTTTGTGCGTCGGCAATCGGCGACTTGTACGCCAGCCAGTAAAACAAGACGTGAGTCAGCCAGTTCTGGTTCACCCAGCCGGTCGGATGCCAGTACTTGACCGTTTCAAGACCGACCTTGTCGGTAATCGACTGCGCCCACTTCGGCCAGGTCTTGACCTCCTCTGCTGTCGGGCCTTGCCTGTGCGAGTACGCGCTGAACGGTTCGTTGGTATCCACGCCGTGATTGATGAAATGCCTGCCGCAGGCAAGAGCCACCCAGGTATCGCCCGCGCCGACCATATGTGTGCTGGCGTGGCAGGCGAAAATGAGCATCGCCACCCATCCCACCGCCACCGGCCAGAAGCCCGAAAAGGCGGGCCGCCTGTTCAAATCCTTCATCTCGTCCATATCGCCGTCTTCCCTAATATCTAATCCTTGCGCCGGCAAACAGTTACAAGTCCCCCTTCCGGCTTAATCGTCTATAGTGATAATACGTCCTATTATCTATATCGTCAAGAACCCCCTCCAAATCCCCCCAATTTCTGTGTGAATCCCCCTTATTCAAACAGACAAAATACAAACACCTCGCTATACGCCTTGCGCTTCACGAGCGACGAGTCACGGGGCACGAGCGATGCCTCACTGCCCTAACCATTTTTGAAGCCGGTCAAGGCCGTCGCTGATGTTTTGCATCGAGCAGGCAAAGCTGAGCCGGACGTTTTTGTCGCAGCCGAAAGGCAATCCCGGTACTACCGCGACGTTGGCCTGTTCAAGCAGACCTTTTGTGAAGTCCATACTGCCGGTAATGTTCAAGCCGCCGATGGTTCTGCCGTAATGTGCCGAGACATCTGGGAAACAATAAAAAGCGCCAGTCGGCTGAGGACATTCGATACCCTTGATTGTGTTTAGACGCTCCGCCATAAACTTGGCGCGTTTCTCGAACTCGATTCGCATTTTTTCGACTTGTCCCTGCGGGTCCTTCAAGGCCGCAATCGCAGCATCCTGTGCAAACGTCACCGGGTTCGAGGTGGAATGGTCCTGCAGGCGGCTCATTGCCTTAATGACATCGACGGGCCCAGCCGTGTAGCCCAGCCGCCAGCCGGTCATCGCGTATGTCTTGCTGAAACCGTTGATTGTCAGCGTCCTGTTGTATGCGTCCTGGCTCAAAGAGGCAAAACTGACAAACTTCGTTGCGCCGTAAATCAATCGCTCATAAATCTCATCCGACATTACGACTACATCGGTCCCTTCGAGCACTTTTGCCAGCGCCGCCAGCTCTTCAGGGGTATAAGTAAATCCGCCGGGATTATTAGGCGAATTGAGAACGAGCATTTTCGTCTTTGGACTTATCGCCCTTTTCAATTGCGCAGCCGTCATCTTGTAGCTTGTCTTGCGACTTGTGTTGACGACCTTCACTCTGGCGCCGGCCAACTTTATCGTCTCCGGATACGTCAGCCAGTACGGCGCCGGCAGTATCACCGTGTCGCCGGGGTCGAGCACTGCCTGCATCGCGCCGTAAACAGAGTGCTTTGCGCCGATGTTCACGACAATCTGTTCGGGGGCGTAATCAAGGCCGTTGTCTCTTTTCAGCTTTTCCGCGATGGCCTTTTTAAGCTCGACCGTTCCCGATGCCGGTGTGTATTTTGTCTTGCCCGCCTTCAGGGCGGCTATCGCCGCCTCTTTGATATATTCCGGCGTATCGAAGTCCGGCTCACCGGCGCCGAACCCGATTACGTTGATGCCCTGCGCCTTCATCTCCTTTGCCCTTGCCGTCACCGCCAGCGTCGCCGAGGGCGGGACCGCCTGTGCCCTTTTACTTACTTTCATTTTTCTTTTCCTTATTCAAACAATTCGAAACAGCGGTTCATTTGCGGTGCGATATTAAAAACCATAGCATTATATTCGTCAAGGAAATTACCGAATTGCCGAGTTTTTGTTTTTTAAGCGAACGGGTATTTACCATCCAGTACCGGCAGGATACACTTATAAGAGATATGAATAACCAAACCACAAAAGCGATTATGTTTGGTGCGTGGGGCATTGTGCTTTTGGCCGGGTGCTCTCGGACGCAGCATTGCTGGACGCCGAAGCAAACCGGTTATCTGCCGCCGCAGAGTTCCATTACAAGTGCCTATCCAGTCGGAGAAATGACCCTACAGCCGGTCGAGAAATCCAAAACCAATGTACAACAGGCAAATCGACTCGACAGGACTATTGACCTGGCTGCACTGACGGCGCAGACAACACTTGCCGAGGCCATCGATATTCTGCGCAATTCAACCGCCCCGCCGCTGAATATCGTTGTACTCTGGGCCGACCTGCACGCCAACGCAGGTATCGAGCGGGACACACCTGTCGGTATGCAGCCGGTCTGCGGGGTATCACTGCGGACAAATCTGGAACTGCTGCTTATGTCGGTTTCCGCAGGCCGAGCCGACCTCGGATATACGGTTACGGACGGAGTCATTGTCATTGCGACGAAAGGGGCACTACCTAAGAAAATGGTGACAGGCGTTTACGACATCAGTGATTTGTCGGCAAGACCCGCCGATTATCATTCCTCAAGCGGCGCAGGCCGGTCGGGCTACTAATCAATCAGCAGTTAAAATTTTTCACGCAGTAAATCACCTGGGGTCTGGAACCGGGTGGACGGCTAATACCTTGACCTTGTCGGTCGGGGATTTGACCTCGCTTCTGTCTAAAATGGCGATAACTCGCTTTTGAGGACCGTCCTGGCCTATGCGAACAAGGATGTACGCCGTGAAAACGTCGCTGCGAACGGTAACTAAATTGCTGATGCGTGCGAATATGACGTCCCGCTCCTCAAAATCATTCGCCGCACCATCTTTAGGGGTAAGGTCGGGGAGGGTTTGTAAGTCATTGTTAATGCCGTCATTTTCGTAAGATAATATAGACGAATATGGGTCGGCTGGAGCAACGAGATTAACATCCATAAGCTCACCAATGGTTTTGAAACCAGGCGTTCCCGAGTGAGCGGAATAGTCAACAAGGCCGGGGACGGCGGTTCTGTCTCTGTAGGCGACTATCGAACGAGCGAGGTTGTCGTCGTCGCCTTGACCGATTCGTTGTGATACCCAGGGCAGTTGCGCCAGGACGAACCAGGGTGCAGTATTGATGTTGATTCTGCCTTTGATTCTTGTCTCGTTGGGGTCGGCGACGTGTGAGGCCGGGTCGATGACGGTCAGATACTTGAAGATTTGCTGGAAGGCGGGCTCCTGCAGGTCTAATCGGACGTCCGCTTCGGTTTCGGCTGAGCCAATCAGATAGCCATCAACACGGAACAACATTCCGATTTCGCCGATGTTTGTAAAAGTTGCATTTGCCGGGTGCTCCTGAATAGCATAGGTGTTGACACTAAAAGGATTTGGTCCACCCAGTGTAGGTGAGTCAACTTCTCCGAAACTTATATCCCACAGTCGTCTGATACACTTGCCTGGGCCAATATCACGCTGGTAACTGTGAGTTCGCTCATTGATATCGTTTGCGTCGAACACTATTAGCCACTTAGTATTGGCCGCGGGGACATCGACCCAATCAACCGTGAGTGGGGGCAGGTTGGGGTCAACCTCTATTTGGAGCTCAATATGGCTACGTTCTACAAAATTCACGTCGGTATTGGTCACTACATTGGAATCAGCCGTATTTATATCAAGGGGCGCATTTACGTCGGTATTCCACACTACGTAGAAATCGCTGTTTCCAATCCAGTTGATGGGGATTGTGGACGATGAGCCATCGGGATTATTGATACTCAGACACCATTTGTTTGGCTCAGGTGTCGGGTCGGTCGTATATGGTTTATAAAGCTCTATGGCGAATGATTTTGCCGCCGGTGCGTTTGGGTCGGCGGGTTTAACAAACCTATGAGCCAGCTCGGATATGTAAATGCACGGCGTTTCAAAGCCGTAATACGGCTTGCTGTTTGGGTCGTTGGGGTCAACAAAAACGGTAATCTGCGAATCGCCGTCTAAGTAGTCGATTAAGTTTGCAGTGATTTGGCGAGCCGAAGCATCAGGGACATTGGAGTCGAGGGATTGCCGAATGACGCGGTACACGTCTGTTTTGTTTATGGCCGGATTGGCGGCAGAATTGACGTTGAACATCTTTTCGCCTGTCGGATTAATAATGCGGTCGTAGTTATATGTAGTTACAATATGGCGATAGGCATAATCGGAGCCAAGCGAGCCGGAGTCGGAGGCGTTTCTGAACCACTCAGGTATGTTGGTGTCGAACGGCACGCTATGTACGGAAGAAGCCCTGAACTCGCCCCCCCAGGTGTCAAGCCGGGTGTCAATGTCCTCGTGGTCAAGCAGGTATCTGTTGCGAAGCTCAAGCTCATCAGAAATGTCAAACGGTGTGTATGGCCCGTTTGGCTCGCCGTATTGCCAGATTACCTTATCAGCATATTGTGTGAGGTCATCAGGATTGAGGCCGTAGGCAGTGTTGGCCCTGTTGGTTTTCAAATTATTTTCATCGGCGGCTGTATAGACGGGGCGACCCGCAAGGGCCAAAACGTTGATTTGCAGTTGGCTTGAGCCGTCTATGTTTTGCTGAACAGTGTCGCAAGGGTCAAATTTGAAACCGGTATTCGCGTTGAGCATACCGCCGTTGTCGATGACTCTGACGGCGGCGAAAATGGGTTTTGCTTTATTCGAGGAGATGCCAATGATTTCCACCCACACAGAGTCGGTGACGCCATCGCCATCCGCATCTGCGGGGAATAAACCGTTGACAGGATTACTGTCTCGAATCAGAGCGCGGTTCTGGTATTCAGGGGCGATTTGCGCGGGTATGGTGGCGTTCAGGCCGAATCGGTCATAGATATCTGTAATGTGTCTCCAGCGATAGTTAGCACCGTCATAGTAGGGTTCAAGGCAGGAGAGGAAGGGATTGCAGGGGTCGGGATAGTCGTAGTATTCCTGGCCCGTCACGCCGGGGACGTCCGAGGCAAGTTCTTGTGAGATTGCTGCAATGACCGTATCGACGGCCAGATTGAGCTCCTTGTTCTCGCTAATCGCGGACGTTGCGATACTGTCAACTCGTGACGAAAGCAGAAACACAACGCCGATTATGGCTAACAAACTGGTCAGCACCACGACAAGGATAAGCGCCGAGCCGAAAAACCGTCGCTCGTCGCTCGTCGCTCGTCTCTCGCTGGCCGATACCCAAGAATGGGTGCCGGTATGTTTTTTCATCCGTGACATAATCAGTTGTCCAGATAAACGATATGAGTAAATGTTTGGCCTTCCCTGAACACGCCTTTCGAATCATAGAGCGTGAAGGTAAATTTTAGTGCATCAGGAAAGAAATCGGGTCGAAAGCTTGTGTAACGAGCGACAATCTGGTCAGGGGGAAACCAGACCAGGCCGGGATTGACACCGCCGGGCAAATTAAAGTAAATGCCGAAGGCGTTCCTGTTCATACCGGTAAGGCCGAAATCGGAGTCGGCAAAATTAAGATTACCATCCGGGTCAATGCTCGGCCACCAGAAAAACACGTCAACAGGCGGAGGGCCCGGTGAAACGCGGTAGCGGTATCCCCACTGGATTGAGATGCTGCTTACCCCTTCGGTCATCAACATATATAATCCCGCGCCGTTCCTGAAGTTCATCGGCGGGCGGAAATTGAAACAGGTGGTGATTAGGGTGTTATTGTTGGTGGGATTATTGGTTATATCTCGCGTGATTGCCTGCCACTGGGACAGGGAGATGCTGTCGTGTTCAAATTCGTTGTTGGCAACGGCAGTGAAGCTTCCAGAAAAAAATGCGGAATCGGGATTTGGCCAATGAATGATAGAATCGTCGGCTGTCAGCAGGTGCTGGCGTCTGGCAAGAGACCTGCGTCTCAGGTTCAGGACTCTTTCGGCCTGGTTGTTACCCTGCTGCTGCCAGGGCTGCACGAAGTCGCCGACCGTATCCGACCAAACCATAGCGTGCCCGTAGTAAATCCTGGCTGCGTTTGAATAAACGGGTGACCCGGTTGCGGCAGGCTCTTTGTGAGTGGCTCCAAAAGGCAAATCGTAAGTCCGAGTTGACTGAAAATCGCCGTCTGCGAAGAACATAATCTGGTCAAATCGATTATTGGGGTCAACCGGGTCCAACTGAAACCAGATAAGCAGGGGTGCATCCTTTCGGAGGCCTTTGAAGTCGGCGTTGAGCTGCTCGGTGATGGCGCGTAATTTTTGCATAATCTCTGCGTTTGCCGAGGCCATCCGGTACGACCCGATACTCACCTTGAAAATCGAGCCGGCGAAAACCAGCACCATCACAATCAGTGCGACCGAGACAACAAGCTCTATGAGGGTGAACCCTCGTCGCTCGTTGCTCGTCGCTCGTGACTCGTAGTTCGTAGTGCGTAGTTTGTTGTTCATAGACAAAAATTAAAATCTCATAACTTTCTGGTAAATGGCTATGCAGGGGTTTCGTCCTCCGCCGCGAGGAGGAGGGACTACCCAGACAGTATCCGGCAAAGCACCGCCCTGCCAGGGCTGGTCGAGACGAATAACGCTGTCATTTCCCGGCGGGGAGGAATATCTCTCAAGAACCCGGTAAATCTGTCCAGTTGCTTCGCCGACTATCGAGTAACCGTCATTGATAAATGTTTTTTTGCTGATGTTGGTTATAGTCAGCTCATCGCTGTTGGCAGCGCCGGCGACCTCGACCGGCATTGCGACAGGTCTCATCGAGGGGCCTGCAGGGCTTTCGTAGGTGGTTGCGGCGCCCGTCTTTCTGCTGACAAAAACCGTCACCTGGATGTCGCTGTCGCCGACCTTCCTGCAAATAGCCGACCACCAGTATCTTTTTAATGCGGGATCGTTTGTTGGGGTTGAAGGATATCCATACTCACCGAAAGGAACGAGTGGCATTATAAACTCAAATGGCCTCTGAGCAATACTGTTCAAATCCGGGTCACCAAGATTAATGCCATACAGTTTTATTTTTGCAAAGGCCTCATCGGCAACAGCGGCGGCTATGGTTCGCTCAGTGGCAACAGTCGTAAAGTGAATGCTCACCGGGAATACCCCCGCGATAAACAGCATACCGATTGCGAGTATGCCGATGGACATCAAAACCTCCGTCAGCGAAAAACCGTCGCTCGTCACTCGTGACTCGTCTTTCGATATTCGATGCTTGTCCGCCGAAGCTTTAGCGAAGGCGGGTTCAACGTTCTGTGTTCTATGTTCTATGTTCATTGTTCTTCTTTTCTTTGTCACTGATTGCTCACAATAGTGCCGGTATAAGGATTGATATAAACGGGTTTTAGAGCGAGCCGAGACAGATAGTCAGTCCAGCGAAGATTTATATTGGTCTGATTAAAAATTTTTGTTTCATAAATGACAAAGCCGTTTCGGCTCGGCTCAGGACCGAGACCAATATTCAGATAGATATTATCACCGAAGTAATCATCCTGATAAAACATAGCCAGACCTGCATCTACTTTTGCCTTCTTGTTAAAGATGTCATCCATACTGAAATTGGTATAGCTCGCATAGTCGCCTTCGCCATTTCTGTTGCGAACACGGACATTATGAATGACTAATTTGCCCGATGGTGAGAAGATTATCGAAAAGGTTGTTGTGTCACTAATAACACCTGAATTGGCAAACTCAGTATCTGTATCAGCGATGCCATCACCTGAAGGAGTAAATAAATTGGGGTGATACATCAAGTCCATTACGCCCACTGAATCCGGCAATTTGATTGGCTGGATTCCGTCAACTGCACGAAAGCCATAGGCCATTATCTCGGGGTCCTGGATTATGAATATTATGTATTGCGGTGCGTTGATAGGATTTGGATTATTCGGGTCCAAGCGTTTTTGGAAGCGAATGCCGGCGTAGCGCTGCTCCTTTGCGGCGATTGCGCGAGCAGAAGCAAGAGCGGAGCTTATCATAGAGGCCGTGCCGCTTTCGGACTCGAATGAGTTGCGCAGTATCCTCGCTGCCGGCATTGAAATACCTACAAGGAGAGCGACTACCGCGATAACAACCGTCATCTCAGTAAGCGTTAGACCGGATTGTCTCTGTCTTATTTTCATTTCGCCTGTATATTTGAAATATCATCATTGGTACCAAAGCGCTTGTCGGGCCCGGCGGAGGTAATCACAGGAAACGTCCTCTTCCATGTAGGGTTCGGCCAATTCGGCGGCGCAACCTCAAAATAGTAGTCGTATCGCAGAGTTGTCCCCCAGGGGTCGATAAATCGCAAGAGCGGGTAAACAGACACACCGCCGAGTGTCGTGACGGTTAGCGTCATTCTGTTGCCGAGGCGGTCTTTGTCGGTAAGAAGTGTTTTATCGACTTTGTCGATAGTGGCCCGGCAAGCCGGCGCCTGGCTGAGAAAGAAATACAGGACTTCGCTGCCGGAGAAATTAGGGTCGTGTGTCCCGCCGGCAAGGGTCACGCTTGTTGCCGACAAGGCGGCGGCAAGGGTCGTCTGAACGGCAGCAGCAGAAAAATAATTGCAGTCGAGCGGAAAATCAAAATCTGCAAATGCTGCATCTCTGTATTTGTAGTCGAAGTCGCGGAACTGCTCGAGGGCGTTACCGATAAGTGCTATGGTATCTCTTGTCAGTTGCTCTTTGGCCTGTGTGGTGATTCTGGCAGCCACTCCCGCAAACATACCGACGAGCAGCATAATAATCGCCAGGACGGCCAGCATCTCAATAAGCGTTAAACCGGATTTTTGCCCCCGCATACTCATAGTCGTCTGCTTGTGCCCGCAATACGGGCATAGTCCCTTAGAAGTTGCGAATATCGTCGGCGGTTCCATACAGTCCATCCATCCCAGCCGATATCAATATGTATGAATCCGGTCTGTGCGGCCAAGCCGGCTGTGGCGGCATTATCTTCGGGTCTTTGATGCCGTACTGACTGCCGTAGAAAACGACGTACTCCCCGCCCACATTGGTCTTGAGTGGATGGTCTGCTCCGCGCCTGCCGTCCACGGTTAAGCTGCCTAACACCTCGACCAAGGGATAATTGTTTCTGTAATCGTAGATTCTGTCTGCTAGGTTTAATGCGGTAATGTTGTTGCTGGCGGTGTTCGCCCTGTAGTAGAGTATAGGCGTGCCTGCCCGCACTGTCTTGCCGGAGCTGTCGGTCATTCTTCGCACGGTAAATACATCACAAATGACAAAGGTCTGAGGGTTCAACGGGTCACAATTACTGAATAGACCCGGCAGTCCTCCCCAAGTGCCCAAACGGAAAACGTTGGCAGTTGCAAGTTCGAGGTACCGGCCTTTTCGTTCATTCAACGTGTTTGTGGAAAAATATACGGTATTGGCATTACCGCCGGCGTCAAGGCCGTCCGCCCGCCAGGCCGACTGCGGATGAAAACCCAACAGGTCCCATCCGAACATTGCCTCGGCCAGCTTTTGTGCGCCGCAATATCGCACCAACGGCGGCGGGGGCATCCAGTCCGAAGGCGGGTAATCGCCGTAATCGTTCTTGAACGCCGTCAGTCCCATATCAATCGATGTGAACTGTGCCTTTTGGGCCGTCTCTTTCGCGCTTCTGCGAACCATCGCTATCGAAGGAATCAGCAAAGAAACCAGTATCGCAATTATGACTATGCTCGTCAGAAGCTCGACAATCGTAAAAGCATTTTTTGTCCGTCTCACGGTAATCCCCTTTTTAAAATCTTTTTTTTCTGTAATGCCGCATTGCTTATTGCCAACCATAAAGTGTCCCTATCGCCTGCCAGTCATTGGCTAATATTCCGAAGTCGTATAAATCGATTGTACCGTCATTATTCAAATCGGCGGTGACACAATCGCCGCCTTCGCCTAACCATCCGCCCGCCATTTCAGCCAGGTCTGCGTAATCGACTATTCCGTCGTCGTTGAGGTCGGAATCAATAAGGATAAGCTCGGGCTCGACAAAAATCTCGCTGCCATAGTCAAGCCAGTTGCTGGAGAGCAGCCAGTCATTGGCGGCAACGGCAAAATCAATAAAATTCACATTGTCATCACCGTTGCGGTCATACTGCGATGGAGCACCGCCCATAAGCCAGTAATCGGCCAATCCGGCGATATCAAGAATATTGGGGTCGCAATAGCAGTTCCTGTCGGTGTCCGAAGGCAAATAGCCGAATCCCCCGCAGTGCGTGTCGAACTTCAGGAAATCCCAACTTGCAATGTACCACATATAATACGGGATTGATGCCTGTGCGTTGGCCTTAATGCCGAGCGAAAGCAGATGCCGGTCGCCGTCCCTGATATTGACGTCATTGATTTCGACGTGATACCAGCCGTTGCCGAGCAATTCAAGCTGGTTTGAATCCCAGACGACGTTCCCACCAACCAGCAGTAAGGCCGTGAACAGATTCGGGTCGAAATCGACATAATCCGGCCAATCGGTTGTCAGCTCGACATCAAAAGCGATTTTGCCGACGTCCTGCATATACACCTGTTGACTGATTGTGGCCGCGTCGCCGAGCTGAAACGTGGCGCTGCTGTTGGAATAAAGCGTCAGCGAGTAATCGCCGTGAGTCGCCCACTGATTGCCGACAAACCCGGTGAACTTGCCGGCGGGAATGTTGGCCTCGCACCAGTACTGCGGTTTGTCTTGCGCCGTTACCATACCTATTAAACCGTCATTTTCAAAACTGCCGTTCTTTATTAAGCTCACGCCGGCGTTTGCACCGCCCTGGCAGGCAAATACCAGCATCACTGCAATAAAAATCCTCTTCATCACCTCTTCTCCCTATCCTATTCGCCGAAGTTGTACACGTCGTCGGCAGTGCCATATTCGCCGTCAAAGCCCGCTGACAGCAGAATGTACGAATCCTCTCTGAAGGGCCTGTCCGCCGAAGGAATCCTGAGGTTTCGGGTTTTGTCGTAGAACAAGCGCGGCCAATCGAGAACTGTCATCCCTGATGAGGTTGTGCCGCCGGTCGAGCCCATTGGTTGCATATAAGTCGGGGCCCACGGAAGTCCCAGGTCTATCAATCCCTGATTGTCACGAACGTCATAAATGTATGTGCCTAAGCTCACTTGCGGTACAAGGCCCGGAAGGGGATGCCCCGTCTTTGTTGTGTCGGCGCGGTAGTACAGGATGGGCATACCGATTTTCTTTCCTGTCTCTTTATTGTTCACGCGGGCGTAAACATCGCAGAGGACAAAGGTATTCGGGTCGTAACACTGGCCAGGTCGATAGCAATAGCTCTGATAGATTCTGTCTAACGAAAAGGCGTTTACATTCTCAAGCTGCAAATACATTTTTCTTGCCCTGAGGTTGTCAATGTAGGCAGCAGGGTTCGGCCAGTTCGTTGGCGGGTAGAGGGTGGCAGGACCCGCAGGGAGGGAAAATCCTGCCCGATTAAAGCGGGAATTGGGGTGGAATCCCTTGAGGTCCTGACCTACCATTGCCTCGCAAAGTTTCATTGCGCCGCAATATGGCAGTCCTGCCTCATCAATTCCATTTGAATCCGGGTATCCATCATACTCGGCGTTGAACAGGTCCAGAGCCACCCCGATACTGTGGAACTGGGCCTTTTGCTTTACTAACTTGGCGTATCTCCTCACGCGGTTCAGCGCCGGCACGAGCAAGCCAATCAGAACGATGATTATGCTCATAACCGTAAGCAGCTCGACAATGGTAAAAGCCGGCCTTTTGTAAGATTTCCTGGCAATCTGTTTCACGTTTTTTACTCCTTAACGCTTATCAAACAAGTTCGGTTTCATCACACATTCAAGCCTGAAATGATTCTTATCATAGGCAGGAAAATCGAGAGAACGATGACCATAACGATTCCACCCAGACAAATAATCATTATCGGCTCAAGCAGGGACATCAGTCCGGCCACCAGCACATCGACCTGCTCATCGTAGTTATCCGCAACCTTAAGGAGCATTTTGTCGAGGTCTCCGGTCTCTTCGCCGACCGCGACCATATTCGAGACAATCAGGTCAACCGTTTTGGATTGTCGAAGTGGTCCGGCGAAGGTATCGCCCTGTCTGATAGAGTTCTGGACGTTCATCAGCATTTTGGCAAATACCTCGTTTCCGGCGGTTTCACTTGTGACGCTTATGGCGTCAAGAATCGGCACGCCTGCGCCGATGAGCGTACCTAAAGTTCGAGTCCAACGTGTGATAACGACCTTGCGTGTGAGCTGACCTATGACGGGCATGTGCAGCCGGATGGTGTCCAGCGCGTATCTGCCCGCGTGGAACTGCCTTATAAGGCGCGTGATAAAAATGAACCCGAAAGGCACGGCGAGGAGCACCGCCCAGCCGAAATCCTTCGCTATCCACGTGGCAATCGCAAGCACGGTCTTGGTTATCACAGGCAGGTCCCCTTCAATCATCTCGGTGAGCACGTCCTTGAACTTCGGGATGACGAAGGTCATCAGCCCCAATAGAATGAGAAAGGCGACAGTGAGCACGACAACCGGATAGACCATAGCGCTTTTCACGCGGGCTTTCAATTTCTGCGCCTTCTCCATAAAGTCGGCGACACGGCTCAGTATCAGGTCGAGCACGCCGCCCGTTTCGCCCGCCGCCACCATACCCACCAGAAGCCGGTCGAAACATCGCGGGTATCTGCCCATCGCCTCGGAAAGCGTAGCGCCGCCTTCGATGTCGTCGGCCACGTAGCCGACGATGCGCTTGAATGCCCCCGCTTTTTGCTGCTCTTCAAGGATACGCAGCGACCTAAGTATCGGTAGCCCCGCATCCTGCAGCGTCGAAAGCTGCCGGGCAAACTGCGTAATCATCTTTACTTTGACTTTTCTTCCGGCGCCGCGTCTCTTTTTCGGTCTTGCCGCCGCCCTGGCATCAGGTCTTCTTGCCGCAGCAGCAGACACTACCTTCGTGGGGAAATACCCCATATTGCGAATCTTGCTTACCGCTTCTTTCTGGCTGAGCGCCTCGACCTCGTCCTTTACGGCGACTCCCTGAGAATCCAGCGCTTCATATTTGAATACTGGCATTTAAGCACCTCCTAGTCAAATCCGACACTTGTGGCGACCTTTCCGAGACATTATCTTTTACCCTGCCTGCTTATGAGCGGTTTATTCTCCTCCTGCTATGGTCTCCTTGACGACCTCGTCTATTGTGGTAACGCCGTCGTAAACAGCAGCCAGGCCGTTGTCCCGCAGCAGTTTCATACCTGCCTTCTGGCTGGCTGTTCGCAGAATGTTTGTTGAGGCGTGATTCATAATCAAGTCCCGTATCTCATCGTTGAACACCATAACCTCAAATATACCGATTCGGCCCTTATACCCTGTGTTGTTGCACCTGTTGCAGCCGCGACCGTAAAAAAACTTCTTGCCTTTGATGTCGTCGAGCGTAAGTCCAAGCTCTATCAACTGGGTTTCAGTGGGTTCAAAGGGGGTTTTGCAGTACTCGCATATCTTTCTGACCAATCGCTGAGCGACAATGCCTTCTATCGTCGCCGTGAGAAGGAATGGCTCAATACCCAAATCCAGCAGTCGCGCGATTGAGCTTGGTGCATCGTTGGTGTGCAGCGTGCTGAACACAATATGCCCTGTGAGCGACGACTGGGCGGCGATTTCTGCGGTCTCGAGGTCACGAATCTCGCCTACGAGCACCACATCGGGGTCCTGTCGCAGGATTGAGCGCAGGCAGCGAGCAAAAGTAAGGCCAATATCGGGCTTCATCTGCACCTGAATCACGCCGTCAATATCGTATTCAATCGGGTCTTCCGTAGTGATTATCTTTGTCTCGATGTCGTTAAGCTCCGTCAACGCGGCGTAAAGTGTAGTCGTTTTGCCGCAACCGGTCGGACCCGTTACGATGATGATGCCGTTGGGCTTATGAATCAGTTGACGCATAACTTTCAGGTCGTCCGGACGTATCCCCAGTTTCTCTAAGTCCAAGCTTAGCTGGCTTCTGTCCAGAACACGCAGCACCACGCTTTCGCCGAACATAGTCGGCAGGACGCTGACGCGAAGGTCAACAGGATTACCCTGGACAGTAAGTGAAATTCGTCCGTCCTGCGGTAATCGCCTTTCCGCGATATCGAGGTTTGCCATAACCTTTATACGTGAGCTAAGTGCCGCGGCGATGTGTTTGGGAGGAGGCACCATCTCATAGAGAATACCGTCTATTCGGTACCGCATCTTGTATTCGCTCTCAAACGGCTCAAAATGAACGTCCGATGCCTTGTCGCGGATGGCCTGCATAAGCACAAGGTTCAGAAGCTTCTTCACCGGGTTCGATTCCGACAACTCTTTCAGCTCATCGAGGTCAATGCTCTGGTTTCTGCCCTCGAATTCCGCCAAAAAACCGTCCTCCTGGATTTCGTCGATTAGCTCGTGAATACCCTCCTTGTCCTTATCCTCCTTATAATATTTCTTCAGTGCCGCCTCTAACGCTTCCGAATCAGTTATTTTGGCCGTCACCTTGAAGCCCGTAAGGGTCGTCAGGTCGTCGGTGGCCTTGAAGTTCTCGGAATTGTCAAGAGCGACCACCAGTTCGTTTTGGTCCTTCTTGTATTCAATGGGGACAATACGGTAGGTCTTGGCCATTTGCGTCGGGACTTTCTCAATAACATCGGGATTGATGTCTAAATCGGCGATACTTATGTATTCCATCCCCCGCTGGGCGGCCAACGCGATATGCAACTGCTTGGGGGTGACAAGTCCCAGCTCCACGACTACTTGGCCGATTTGAACGCCCTTCTGGCCCTGTTTTTGGCGTTGTTTCTGGATTTCGAGGCACTGTTGTACCTTCTCTCTGGTGAGCAAACCCATCTTTGTAAGGACTCTGCCGAGAGGTCGGCCCCGTAACTGGTCAACAGCAGGCAGCTTCTCCATATTCACTTCCTCTAACACTTACCCTTTTAAATTCCTTTTACTACAATATCATTATACAGCTATAACATCCATTTGGCAAATAAATTAGCAATTGGACACACGGTCAATGAGACATTTTTCAAATAATACAAATGCCTGGCCATTTTTAGAATGGGGGATTGAAATCGCTCTAACTTAGGTTACGTCCGCAAAATAGGTCCCATATCTTCTTCCGGCGGCATCTCTGCCTGCTTACCTTTCGCGCTGCCGAACTTGGCCATCGCTTTATCATGAAGTGGCCCCGGCTGCCTTGCATGGTCGAGCATCTCTGTCATAGTTATCTTGCCTACATCATACAGTTGCCATAAATGCTCATCCAACAATTGCATACCGAGTTTCTTGCCTGTCTGTATGCTCGAATCAATTCGGTAGGTTTTGTTTTCCCTGATGAGGTTGGCTATGGCAGGCGTTACTACCATAAACTCGTAAGCCGCAACTCTACCCTTGCCCGTAGCCAGCGGGCAGAGTGCCTGGCTAAGAACGGCAATCAGGTTGCTGCTCAACTGAATGCGTATTTGTTCCTGCTGGTCAACCGGGAATACGTCTATGATTCTTGTAACCGTCCCTGCGGCGCTTGTTGTGTGTACGGTGCTGAAAAGAAGGTGGCCTGTTTCGGCCGCCCGGACGGCGGCCTCGATTGTTTCAAGGTCGCGCAATTCTCCAACTAAGATTACATCAGGGTCCATTCTCAAGACACGTCTTAGCGCCTCGGCAAAGCTTGGCACGTCAACCCCGACCTCTCGCTGGTTGATGATGGATTTTTTGTGGTTGTGGTAATATTCTATTGGCTCTTCGACCGTAACAATATGTCGGTCGAGCGTCTCGTTGATATAGTTCACCATCGTAGCAAGGGTCGTGGTCTTGCCGCTGCCCGTTGGGCCAGTCACAAGGAACATTCCTCTTGGTCTGCGGCAAAGAGCCGCACAGATTTTCGGCAGACCTATTTCGTCGAAACTCAATATTTTTGAAGGAATAAGACGCAGGACAATCGTGATACTTCCTTTTTGTCTGAAGACAGAGACACGAAATCTTCCCTTGTCGGCGTATGTGAAGCCGAAGTCGGTGCCGCCCTCTTCTTGGATTTCCTGCTGGTTTTTCTCCGGTGTGATGGATTTCATTAACGCCATTGTGTCCTCGGGCTCGAGGACCTTCGTTTCAAGTGACCTGAGCCGGCCGTCAACCCTGAAGACGGGCGGCCGTCCAACGGTTAAATGAATATCCGAAGCCCCTTGTGCAACGCAGGCCGCAAGAAGCCGGTCTATGTTTACTGTAGCCATTGAAACTCCTAAAAAAAATTAGACCACAATGCCTTCGGTCTGGGCAGTTGTTGCCACTTCCTTTGGCGTGGTTATTCCATGAAATATCTTCAGTTTACCGTCATCCATCAGCGTTCTCATACCCGCGGCGATGCACGCCTTTCTGACTTCCGTAGTCGGCGCCTTTGAAAACGCCAGCTCACGGATTTCGTTGTTCAGCTCCACCATTTCAAAAATAGCGATACGTCCCTTAAAACCGATACCCTGACAGACGCTGCAGCCCGCTCCTTTATAGATTGGGTGTTTTTTCAGGTCTTCCGGTGTGATGTTCATCATTCGCAGGAAGTACGGGTCGGGGTCCTTATCTATTGTCTTGCAGCCCTTGCAAATCACCCTGATAAGTCGCTGTGCCATAATGGCCTGGATGGAGCTTGCCACCAGGAAGGGCTTGACGCCCATATCAATCAGTCGTGTGATAGCGCTTGGTGCATCATTGGTGTGCAGAGTGCTGAACACCAGGTGACCTGTCAGTGCCGCCTGGATAGCGATATCGGCTACGGTGCCGTCACGAATTTCGCCCACCAGGATGATATTCGGCGCCTGCCTCAGCATAGCTCGCAGGATTCTGTCGAAGGTCAGGCCGATGTCCTCTTTTACCTGGCACTGGTTCATTCCAGTGAAGTTGTACTCAACCGGGTCTTCCGCGGTGATGATTTTCTTGTCGGGCCTGTTAAGCTCCTGCAGAGCGGCGTAGAGCGTAGTCGTTTTGCCGCTGCCCGTGGGGCCTGTTACAAGGAAGATGCCGTTCGGTCTTCTGATGATTTTCTGGAACCGGTCATAGTCGTCTGCTTCAAAGCCAAGCGCCCTAATACCGATGTTGACGGCATCGGGTCGCAAAATACGCATCACGACGCTCTCGCCGTGGTTTCCCGGCAGTGCCGAGACACGAAAGTCGATATCCTGGTTGCCTACGGTACGTTTGATACGACCGTCCTGCGGCAGCCGGCGCTCTGCAATATCCATTCCCGAGAGAATTTTCAATCGTGCGATAAGCGGTGCCTGCATATTCTTTGGCAGGTTGTCTTTTTCAAAGCAGACGCCGTCGAGGCGGTATCTGATTCGGACTCTGTCGGCCATCGGCTCAACGTGAATATCGCTTGCCCGCATATTGCAGGCGGTGTCGATAATCAGGTTTACCAGCCGAACGATGGGGCCGTCATCTGTGCCGCCGGCGGCTTGTATCTTCAATGCCTCGGCCTGCAGCTCGTGACCAGTTTCCGCAAGCTCCGCCGCGGTGGCGTCGATGCTGTGTCGCAGCCGGTCGTCTTCCTCGCTTCTTGCCCCCTCAACGATGTCCTTAATGAAGGCACGTATCTTTGATGAGCTTGCTATGTAGCAATCAAGCTCCTTATTCATCCGGAACCTGACCGAATCCATAGCATCGAGGTCGAGCGGGTCGTCGATTATCAGCTTGAGCCGGCCGTTCTCCATCCCAAAGGGGAGCACATTATGACGCTTGACTAGGTCTTCAGGGATGAGTTTTACCATATCGGGCGGTATCGCCGTCTTGTCTAAGTTGACGTACTTCATCCCGAACTGTTTGGCGATGGCTTTGGTAAGCGTATCCTCGTCTATAAGCCCTTTTTCAAGGAGCACCTGCCCAAGCCGTTTGCCGCTGCTCTTTCCGGTCTTTATCGCATCGACCAGGGCCTGCTTATCGACAAGACCTGCCTTGTATAGGATTTCCCCTAAATGTCTTCGTTCCTGTGCCATACTCACCCAATAAGCTGCTTGCTACTGAACATCATATTATAGCATAAACGGCGGGCTTAGTCAATTGCCCAGTTTCAGCCGAAGCATATTCAGCGCAGTAAGTGCAGCCCTTAGCCGAATTGATTGCCTGCTATGAGAAAATATGAAACGTTCCGTACGACACCCATCATTAGAGTTTATGCTGATATATACCAGACCGACCGGCTTTTGTTCGCTGCCGCCTGTCGGCCCTGCGATTCCCGTCGTTGCAATGGCAAAATCCGTACCGGCTTTTTCCCTGGCTGATATCGCCATTGCCGACGCCGCCTCTTCGCTTACCGCGCCATATTTTTCAATCAGCTCTTTCGGCACGCCGAGTCCATTGATTTTAGCGGCATTACTGTAAGTAATCCAGCCGTGCGTAAAATACGCACTTGCGCCGGGATTATCGGTGATAAGTTTAGCGATTGTGCCGCCTGTGCAGGATTCCGCAACCACCAGCGTTTTATTTTGTTCTGTAAGCATAAGCCCCACAACTTCAGCCAGGGTTTGGTCTTCAGTACCGAAAACGATTTTTCCCAGCCGGTCTCGAACAATACCGACATACTTATCGGCCAATTCCTCGGCCTGCTTTCTGTCTTTTCCTGCTGCGACTACGTGAAGCGTTACGACGCCGCAATCAACGGTTGAGTTGACAAGCGGGTTTCTGCCGCGTTGCATAAGCTCGCCTAACGTCGCCGCGATATTCGATTCGCCCGTCCCGAAACATTTCAGCTTTTTTACGACTTCGACCTGCCCCTGGGCCAATCCTTTCAACCTCGGCAAAACCAATGTCTCAAACATTTCCTTCATTTCGCTTGGCACACCCGGCAGCGCAATAAGGATTTTGCCTTCTGTGGCGGAATCTGTGTCTTGTGCTCTTATGTCTTGTGCTCTTGTGTCTTGTGCACTTATGCACTTATGCTCTTGTGCACTTGTTTCTGCCCATATACCGGGCGCTGTTCCCATTCTGTTGGCGATGGACTCAGCCCCTGCGGGCAAATACGCCTGCACCTTATTGTTCTGGGCCATTTTGATGTCTCGCCGCTCAAAAAAACAGCGAATATGCTCAAGGAGCTTTTCGTGGAATACCAGTTCCACATTCAGAAACGACGCAAATGCCTGGCGGGTAACATCATCATCTGTCGGCCCCAGCCCCCCTGTCGCGATGACAAAACAAGCGTCTTCTGTTGCTCGTTTCAGTGCGCGGACGATTTGGCCGATGTCGTCGCCGACAGTATAAACGCTGAGGACTGGAACGCCGACTGAAAGCAATCTTTGACAAATGAATGTGGCGTTCGTATCCGTCGTATGCCCGATGAGCAGTTCATTACCTATACTGACTATACTTGCCGATGCCATAATTTTAAACATCTCTAACAAAATAAAAGTCATTGCGAGCGAAGCGAAGCAATCTCGTCTGCTTTTAGCATAGATTCCCTTCTTTTGCCAGAGAGTTTTATTGAGGAAGACAGGATGCGGGAGCCAATTTTGAGTTTTTAGTTGTAGGTCGGGATTTACCCCGACAAGTATCTAAACCAGATATTGATTTATCCGCCTTTGTCGGATTCAAACAGGACTTGTCCGCCAGTCGTTTGGCGGATTTACTCTGTGTTCTTTACTCGCAAAACAAGGAGGGATGGGCCTGCCACCATTATTCCCATTATTCATTTTTCAGGTCTTCCAAGTAAGATTGTCCCCAGCCAATTACTTTACTATCCTTGAATACTACCGGAGTTAATTCACGCTCAAGAATCTTGAACTGCTTACCAGGCCAGTCTTTCTGGTCTTGATGGGTATAGTAATAGAGAATCTCATAATTTTGCCCTTTTATCTGCTGAAGTTCACTTCTATAGGGATTAGTAACCGTTACTGTGTTTTTGCCAAAGCCAGCCTCAGTGTGTTTATCGCCCATGATTTGCAGGACCTCGGCTTTCGTCATACCCACATTGATTTTTGACATATTGAGACGGTTTTCTGTCCGAATTTTAACGGCATTGTCTTCGCCGTCTTGGCCGCAACCAGAAAAAGCCACTAATAACAAACAAACTAAAAACTTTTTCATTACTATCTCCTTTCAAAAAATTGTGCCCCTTATTATCCGCCCCGATGGCGACTTTTAAACCATTTAATCCAACACAAAGTCATCTGACTTTGACGTGAAATATTAGGTGCCTGTACCCAATTTTTGCCATTTTTGCCTTTTTGGTCCCCAATTTTTGTCTCCAATTTACTTCCAGAAGGAAACAAGGCAAAAGTAAAAAGGAAAAAGTCAAAGGGGCTTTCTTTTCAACAATAGATCTCAGGCGTTTTGAGGGTGATTTGCCCCCTTCATTATTTTAAGTTCCTTCAAAGTCTCGCTGAACACTTCCATAAAGAAAACTTTTTCAAAAGGGGATGCGTAGCGGCTTGTTGCCATGTCCTCGCCGAATTCATAAAAAGACGAAGGTCTAGAACCACGAGCAGCAATAATAAGCCAGCATTTATTACATTTTTTGAGATAATCGGGAATTTTTTCGGCTTTGTCGTTTATTTTGCACTGTAATTGCTTCGAAAACCTGGTTTCAACAGCTCCAGCTTCATCACAATACCAGAAGGGTTTGTTTAGGTTTGGCCTATTGTATATGCATATCGACCCAAAACCTTCAGGTAAAACATTGTAATTATTAAGGACTATTTGATTGTCCAACTGGGGAATGTTATTCTTAACTGTCTCGAAAAGAGATTCTATTAAACAAGATTCTTTGCTTTTCGGGATATTATCAGAAAATATAACGTGTACATCCAGAGGTGGCAAACCAAGTTTTTTTGCTCTTTCACAGGCATGGTGAACTATTCTATCTTTTGCGACTTCATGTTCTTGTTGGTGTTTACCATATATCTTCTCATCACTGTAAATCTCGGTAATCTCAACTCCCAAAGTATGACCATCATGAGATATTATGAAATCCGGTTTGTCCCCATGGACAAATTCTCCGATCAAACCGTATTTGTCTCGGAATATATCAAAGACAACCTCTTCTATTTGTTGCTTATTCAGAGGTATCTTCCTCATAACTTCTTTAACAATCCTTTCAATCTTCGCGATTCTTCAATCTGTTTGGTAAGTCTGCTTATCAGTCGCTTTTTATTTTATTTCATTCCCGATAAATCGGGACTCCGATTTCGAAGCAATCTCTGGTTAATGTCGATTCATAAGATTTTGCCGCTGTATTTCATCCAACTGCTCTTGCTGTAAATTCAATTGTTGTTGTTGCAATTGCAAAGTTTTATCCCGATAATCTTTCTGTGAACTCCTGTCGAGCATCTGATAATCAACATCAATATTTGTCAATTGAGGTTCGCTGCTTGGTCGTGGCAGTCCAGCAAATACATCAGGATACATCATTTCAAGTAGCGTCTCTCGATTTTCGGGATTGAGGTGTTGTTCATGACTGAATTTCTCCATTTCTTGAGCCAACTGAGGATTGCCGGCAAGGACAGAATCGGATCTGGCCTTTCGTTCTGCAATAATAGCAGCATAATTTTCATTGCGACAACCCAAAAACGTTAAAAGATAAGGCGAGGGATGAGGTTTTTGCTTTGTGTAAAATTGTGGGTCATTTACTCCTTCTGCAGATACGGCAACTGCTTTTGCCAAATTATGTAAGTTGATCTTATCTGAAGATTTGACATCATCCCAAAGCCAAAACCTATAAATTGTGGTGGTACAATGACCATTTATTTCATCAGATACCGTTTCAGGTATTTGCTTGCTATAGGCCATCCATGCTTGACCTAATGACATGCCAAGATACATCTGGTCTCTTGTTGCGTGTTTCTCTGCCTCATATCCAAGATGCATCTGGTCTCTTGTTACGTGTTTCTCTGCCTCACATCCAACGAAAAATAAACAAATCGGAATCAATAACAGGTTCTTCATATCTTACCCCTTAATTAAAAGCCGTATCCCGACTTCAAAGCAGCATTATATCGTTAAACTGGAAACAAAAGCAACTGTTTTCCACCACCCCCTGGTCCCCTGTTACCCTGCTCCCCTTACTTTTCACTTATGCCTTGTGCCCTTTTGTGCCTTTTTGCGGTTAACTTTCCCCTGCATTTCAAACGTTTGTTTGTCGAAATCGCGCAGGTACTCTTCGAACAAAATGGGGAAAAATAAATATTTTTTATAATTCTCCTTATCCCTTGCCCACCAACGAGTTATCTTGCTGTTCGTCCTCTGTCTTCTATCCTCCGTCCTCATTTTTTTCGAATCAATCGCGCAGGTACGCTTCTATTTATAGAGGGACGCCTATCGTCCCTTTTGGTGGTACACACCCCCGGCCTTGCCGGAACTGTTGTGCTCTTTGACAATTAAACAGCGAACCTCTTCAAATGACCAATTCGTATCTCGTATCTCGTGAAGCGTATTTCGCCGCTTCACGCTTCACGCGCGACGCTTCACGCAATCGTTCCCGCCGGCTGAAAAAAATAATCGTCCCAATTTGCAAGGTAAAATCCGGAACTCCTTATGGCAAAACAACTTACGAAAAATAGCCCCCTTCAATTCAGTCAATTTGGCGTACAATTCAGTGCAATTCGATAGCGCAAACCACAATTTGGAGAGTAATTCGATACCAATTCAAGCAAATTGGCGCTATTTCGAGTCAAAATTTGCAAATCCAAAACCCTAACATTATTTGGCGAGTTTTTTGTGCGTGAATTTTCTTCGCCCTTTGGCGTGTGGCTAAAAAATCCGTGAAAATCCGCGAAATCTGTGGTTGAAAATCTCCGCCTGCCCCGGCGTTTACCACGGCGTAGCGCAGCGAAGACGGGTAGTTCCTCAACGAAGCCGGATACTTTTTATTGGGTGAACAGGGGGCGTATTGTGGATTGCCGGCAGATGGATTATAATCACTGTTGGCCGCACCCCCGTGAGCGTAGTGTGCTTATAGAAACTACCGCACAATTACTGTTAGGTTGCAGGAGTACTTGGAGAATGATGCGCAAGCTTCACTTATGTTTTTCTATCGCTTTGCTGATGGCGGTCTTCTGCGGAAAATCATCTGCCAACGCCCCGCCGTCCGCTGACGACACAAATGCGGCCTCCTTTACTTTCATCGACATTAGAAATGCTGCAAACCGTGGTTTTCGTGACGATACCTCCGGCGATTCGAACGGCGGCTGGGCGGACTTCGGGCCCGATGCCTGCTTGAGAAAAATACCCTTTGGCCGCCAGTTATTCGAAGATGTCCCGATTCCCTTTTTCATCATTGACCCGCAGACAAATGCAGGCAGCTCGGTCATCGTCCTGAGCGGGCCGCAGCGGGAAGAAATCTTTCCGAAACAATCCTCCAAAATTACTATAAACGACAGGTTTTCCGAGATGTACTTCCTGCATACAACTATGTATCCGAAAATTTCGCAGGAGCCGTTGCCTCTGGTTCAATATCGCATTGGCTATCAAGACGGGTCAGAGCATATCTTTGTATGCCGAAAGGGAAAAGAAATTGATGACTGGTGGGACCCGCCGAAAAATATGCCGCACGCACAGCGGACTTACAATGAGAATGATTTATGGCTGTTCAACACGCCGTGGAAAAATCCCCATCCGGAAAAAACAATCGAATGGATTCGTATGGAGTCCACGGGAAATGCCATTCCCATCCTTGTTGCGATAACCGGGGCAAATAACCCGCCTGTTTATGAATCATTTACCAGCCGTCTCAATGAAGCAATTCGCCTGTCTAAAGAAGGTCTTTTGAAGATTGCGTTAATTCAACCCATTCCTGAAATAAACCAGGCAGTGAATTTGCAAAATGGCGAGAAGCTCTGTCGCGACGCAAAAGCGATGGGCGCCGATATCGCCGTCTTTCCTGAGATGTACAGTGTCGGGTACTACACGCCTGCGGACTTCAACGACCCAAACGCTGTTGAGCAATGGGGAAAAATGGCCGTTGCCGGTGATGGGCCGTATGTAACACATTTTCAAAAGCTGGCCAACGAGCTGCAAATGGCGATTGTCATTACGTACCTCGAGAACCGACAAGGCCGCCTCCGCAATTCCGCGACACTCTTTGACCGCCACGGCAAGAAGGTGCTCACTTACTCGAAGGTACACACGTGCGCTTTTTTCAGGATGGAGGCCTCGCTTGCGCCCGGAGACGACTTCTATGTTGGCCGGCTTGACACGCGCCTTGGACCCGTCCAAACCGGCATTATGATTTGTTACGACAGAGAATTCCCCGAGAGCGCCCGCATTTTAATGCTCCAGGGTGCCGAACTCATCCTCACGCCGAACGCTTGCGGCCTGGACCAGTTGCGTCTTATCCAGTTTCAGGTCCGCGCCTGGGAAAATTGCCTGGCAACGGCAATGGCAAATTACGCCGAGGGGCAAGGCAACGGCCATTCCTGCGCATTTAACGCCGACGGAAAACAAATTATTATGGCCGACGCCAACCCGGGTGTGTACCTTGCCGAAGTAGATATCCGCAAAGCCAAGCAGATACGCAAAGATACTTATTGGGGCAATGCCTGGCGAAGACCCCAAAGATATAAAGAGCTGATTTCTACCGACGTTGACCAGCCGTTTCTCCGCAACGATGCCTTCGGCAAACCCTTCGACCGTTCAAATCCGCAGGAATAATCCTCTGGCACGAGAACTACCCCCGCCCGGCCCGGCATTGAGTTTTGACCGTACAGATTGGGTTTGAATTGGCTTTGTTTTTCGGAGCGTCGGAGAGGGTATTTTCCTTCGCAAGTCATTTCTGAATAGGGGCTTAGGTTCATTTTGGTTTTTTGCAAATTGGCTTTGTTTTGCATAATCATACGTCGTAGCCCGTGATTCGGGTGTGCGGGGTCTGCGCTTGGCTGGGGGCCAAGCTCGAAAATTGGCTTTGATTGGGTTTGTTTTTTCGGCTGTTGCGCGCGGTAGATGTTTCATAAGTCCTTTATAGGCATAGGTTTCGGTTTATTTCGCATTTTTGCAAATTGGGTTTGTTTTGTAAAATTATAGTTTGCCGGGGAGGAGTTTTCGGAGAGAAAAGAAACCGCCGACAATGCCGGCGGCTAAATGAGTTATGGGATTGGGCGAGGATTTGAGATTCGATAACCATTTGAGAACTCCGAGTTTATGATACTTTATTCACTTTCTCATTGTTAGGTGGATATTATACCATAAGGAATGTTTTGTGTCAAGTGAAATCTTTATCCAGCCACAGAGGTCACAGAGGCCACAGAGAATTTCGTAAACCACGGATTGGCACGGATTTTCACGGATTTTGTCAGCCGGTGAGGCGTGCTCGAATAAGCCCTTTTTCGAAGCAAGCTTCTGTAAAGGTCTCATTTTCGTTCGCCGGGCAGTGGAACTGCCCCCGCCGGCAGGCCCTACTACATCCCCAAGGGACTACGCAGGGCAGGCGGCGGTCAGGGCGAAACGACTTAAAGAAACCGGGTAAAGACGACCCATTTTACGACTTGCTGGCCGGTCTTAACGTCCGGTGGACGAAACGCTGATTCTGGAATGTATATTGACGCAGAGAAAGCGGAGATTTATTTTAATCGCGAATTACATGGATTACGCTGGATTATTGCCGTTGAAAAAGGATGAGGTTTGGGTAGAACTCGGAAAGTTGCCTTTGAAGGGATAGGCAAATGCATTGCCGGTCAGGAGACATTAGCGTTTATGGCTCTAAATTGCTTAAAAAGAAACTTACCTGCTCCACTATTAAAAGATGAGATGTGACGGATTTTCCCTTCAATCGAACGGATTTGCTTATAAGAGATGGGATAGCCACGTTCCTTGTTGGTCTTCAATTCCAGAATTGCAGCATGGGCCTTCTTTATCGTATCTTTGGGGACGTCAAGGTGCCAAGTATCAACTTTTATGCCGGTCACAATTTTTTCATCATCACCTTTCATCACTTTCGTTTTTAAGGGATTCACCTTAAATCCTTCTTGGGCAATAATATTTAAGACCTTGCCTTGAGAAGCAGCAAAGCGTGCTTTTCCTGAAAAATTATAATCGTCTATATATTGGGTGCATTCGCAATAGCGTGCTTCAGCAAAACCATGTAGCCTCTTTGAGAGGTTGAGTGTAACTAAATTGGAGACGGCAACACTTGTGGGCGAGCCCTGAGGAAGACCGCCGTCCAGAGTAGTCAACCTTGTAAGGGTGCGGGCGACATCAGAAGAACACTGCTGCTGGTTAACAAACATTGAATAAACTTTGATTGGTCTAACGTTAGGAAAGTGTTTCTCGATATCCACACTTAACAGGAGTGGCTGAGCACGGTGAGGTAGTGCATTTGTAACAGTCGAACAGCCCGGCACACCCCCATGAACGTAAGGAGGCAATTCGATTCGCTGCAACAGACAATTCAACCGGTCCAAAACATTCCTTAAACGGCCGTAAACCTTGACCATCGGGCGCACTTTGCCCTTCTTTGTCTTTTTTTCCCAACGAAAATAATACTTACTCGGATGGTTCTCAATATTACAACATATCTCGTCCAGTTCCTGTGGTGTGGTGCCAAGATGCTTGGCAAGGTGCATTAAATCTCTAATTCTTAACGACTTGATTTGTCTCTTTACCATTTCCGGAATTCCAATTGTTTTCCGCCAGATAACTGTGATGCTCTAGCCATCAAAATGCCAGCCAAAATCTTACGAAGTTCAGCAAGGACGTTATCATCGTCATTCGGATTTTGCCCACTGAAAAATAACAATGGTAAAGGCACTCGCAGCTCTTTGGAGCATCTTTTCAAGAAAGAAATACTCGGTTCCTTCCGACCGTTCTCAACCTGAGAAAGATACGTGCGGCTTACATCAAGACTCTGGGCAAACTGGCCCTGTTGAAGGCCATCTGCAGTACGAATTAGTTTTATGATTTGACCTGCAAACATGATTATTCCTCCTCGATAACAAAAAGAAAAAGGGAATCGATTATTGCCATAGTCTTTCAACTAAATCGGCGATGGAAACGATCACCCCTATTATTGCCAGCCAGTTTGTATGTTCCTCGTGCTGGTAAAGGAGCATCGTCCGTAATGCCTTTAAGCGATCGAGAACGGCACTTAATTCGACCGAACCTGTTTTGCCTGGCCCTCCGGAATGGTTTAGAAGTCGCTGCAATGTAGCAATAATCTTCTCCAATTCTTTTTGGGCTTCGCGGCATCTCGGGTCGGCCTTGTTTCTAATAATACTCATTTTAACTCCTTTCTTTTGGTTAACACGGTCAAACTGTCGGTCCACACGAACCGAATTGCAATTTGACCATAGTTTCTCCCTGTAGAAATATTGGTTCGACCAACTCGGAACTCGTTGCTGAGTTGGCGGAGCTGGCTCCCTAATTTTCTATGAAACAGTTTTACCGTTTCATTACACCGCAAAAACATATTACTACAATACAGTCTTCAAAAATTATTCGACTGTGACGTCTGGAAATACGTTCTGCAGTTTGTTACGATGTACAAATAGAATGTCAAGCTGTCGTGTCCCCATCCAAAACACTACCGACAAAGCAGAAGTGTAGGAGTCTATCGATTAACCAATAGATAGAGGGACATACGACGCCAAGACAATCTGTCGCCCATCAAAACACACTCGCCAAAAAGCGAGGCAGCTACACAGTATGTAGCTCATCAAGAACGCCGAGATGGCGGTACAGGGAGAGTCTTTTAAACCGACCCGAATAACGCTTTAACTTTTCAAAGAGCGTTAATCGTAAACTAACAGAAAAGTTGACCTTTGTCAACCATTAGTTAAAAAATTTTATCTCGAAGTTAATAATTTTTCTAAATATATGCTAACTCCTTTCACTATCTTGACTTAAATTCCGTCAATTTAGTCTGTCAAATGATAGTGAGTAAATAATCTGGATTTCTGTGTCCTTCGACTTTGTTCGACTTCGCTTCTTTCGACGTTGTTCAGGACAGGCGTGAAGCGACGTTAGTTTTGAGTATTTAATGTTGAGTTTTGAGTTGCGGAAGAGAGACATTTTAACTCGACAAACAGACGGAGGGCAAGCCCGCCACACAGACAGGGGACAAGTTTTTCGGCGTAAAAACGCACATTTCAGACGCTAACAATGAATCTTCATTGTCGCAGGTCGTCATAATCTGGGCTATCTATCAAGGGCAATTTCGCTATAATGGGCTGTCCACAATCGTAATGAGCCGTGCGGAAGGGCAAAAATGTTTGTCGATGAAGCGAAAATATGGGTCAAGGCGGGCGACGGCGGCAACGGATGCGTGAGCTTCCGGCGTGAAAAGTACGTACCCAAAGGCGGCCCGGATGGGGGCGACGGCGGCAAAGGGGGCAACATATATTTTATTGCCGATGAAAACCTCGATACGCTTCTGGATTTTGCCGGCAAACACCACTGGCACGCCGAGAACGGCAGGCCCGGCTTAGGACAAAACAAGGCCGGTGCAGACGGCGAGGATTTAATCATCCGCGTACCGCCCGGCACACTCATTTACGATGCCGACTTCAATATCCTGCTCAAGGACCTCAACGAAATCGGTATGAAGGTATGCATCGCATTAGGCGGCAGAGGCGGAAAAGGCAATAAGGCATTCGCTACTTCCGTCCATCAGGCGCCAAGATACGCAGAACCCGGCACGCCCGGCCAGGAAAGGAATCTTCGGCTGGAGCTAAAACTGATAGCGGATGTCGGTTTGGTGGGGATGCCCAACGCGGGAAAGAGCACACTGATAAGCCGGTGCTCGGCAGCCCGGCCCAAAATCGCATCCTACCCATTCACTACCCTTGAACCCATCCTCGGCATCGTCAAACTTTCGGACGACCGCAGATTCGTTATGGCTGACCTGCCCGGCCTAATCGAAGGCGCTCACAAAGGGACAGGGCTGGGGTACGAATTTCTCCGCCATGTCGAGCGGACACGCATCATCGTCCACATCCTCGATATTATGCCCATAGACGGCACCGACCCCGTCAAGAACTACCGCACAATCCGAAAGGAGCTGCGTCAATACAGTAAGGCACTGGCGGAAAAGGCAGAGATAATCGTCGCCAATAAAATCGACCTCGACCCGGACAATAAAGCCGTCAAAAAACTAAAAAAGAAACTCGACAGCAAAATCGTCCCCATCTCCGCGGTAACCGGCAAAGGCGTAAGGGAACTTTCCGAACTGCTCTGGAAAAAGGTCAAACAGGCTAAATCAGAGGACGGATAACCCTTCTTCGCTACGCTTCGCCGGGGCAAGCAGAAGACAGAGAACTGAGGACGGAGAACGAATGACAGAGAGGAAATAGAACATCGAATATTCAACCCGCCTAAGGCGGGCAAGCATTGAACAACGAACTCAGATTGAATGGCCGGGCATCATAAAGCTCCTTTACTTTTCCAATAGTCATACTCAGGGAAGATGCTCTAAATCTGCAATATCCTGGTGTCTGGCAGAGGCCTTTTTGTTGGCTTTCAGGTGTTTCAAACTAATCAGGTTTACTTTCACGCCACCCAGTTCACCTGCTATACGTTCGGCATAACACTCACTGAAATTGACACCGGAAATCGTTGTTGCCAGCTCAATCCTGACAGGCGGCAAACCCATACGGATGATTTGCTGTTCTTTCAGGAAAAGCTCCGGCGATAAATCCGAGGGGTTGAAGCCGAATTTCTTCAGGACGGTAACTATCTTGTCGGCATTAGTCGGATTCATCGCAATCCAGATATCCATATCGGCGGTGGCTCTCGGGTAGCCATAGAAACCGACCGCATATCCGCCGATAAGCAGGTACTCAACCTGATGAGCGTTGAGTAATTTCAAGAACTCTTTGAAGTCGTTTGGTAGCTGAATCGCCATAAATAATCCGACGCATTAACTCCACGGCCTCCAGACGCTCCTCGGGAGTTTTGGAAAGCCAGTATTCTTTGTCATCCGACTGGTCAAAAAGAGAACTTACTGTAAAAACGTCTCTTCGCACCTTTGGAAAATCAAACCTGTCCATACGATAATTATATCGGAAAAAGATGACTGCGTAAACAACCATCCCAACGGTAAACAACCATAAATTGACAATCCACAAAGAATACAGTAAAAGACGAACTATGAACCTAATAGCAATTGACATAGGTAATACGAACATAGGCGTTGGGCTGTTTCTCGAGGGGGAGGAACAGTTTGTAAAATCGGTGTCCGGCGAATCAACAGCGGAGTTGACGGAGGTGTTGAAATCGACCTGGGAAATGATACCGGTCGCAAAACATTCAACAGAAAGCAAACGCGACGGCGTATTAGTGGCAAGCTCCGCCAAACCCGCGTGGACCGACGTCATTCGCGACATTGTCAAACGAACCATCGGCGAAAAAATCCTGTTGGTCGGCAAAGACATTCCCTACCCGATTGATTTGTCGGTCAGCGAACCCGATAAGGTCGGCGCCGACCGGGTCGTAGCCGCGTCAGCCGCATACGCGGTCGTTGAGCAGGCGGTTGTCGTCGCCGATTTCGGAACCGCTGTCACCATCGACCTCGTGGATGACCGCGGGGTATTTTGCGGCGGCGTCATATTCCCCGGTTTCGAAAGCTCCGCCCGCGCGCTGCACCAGGATACCGCCCTGCTGCCGGAAATACAGGTCACAAAACCCGACTGGCCCTTCGGCAGAAACACCGTCGAGGCCATCGACGCAGGCATTTATTACTCCGCAGTCGGCGCACTACAGGAAATCGTCCGCCGGTACGCCGAAGTAATCGGCACCTGGCCGCAAACCGTAATCACCGGCTCGGGCGCAAAACTTATCAAAGACGACTGCGATTTTATCGACTCATACGTCCCCAACTTAGTCATAAAGGGCATCGCCCTTGCCTACAGAAAATATATCGAATCAAAGGAGTAAACCCCCTAACACACTATTTTTCAAGGAGACAGTTATGACACCCAAAACACCTACAACAACCTTGACCTTCCTGCTTCTTTTTTCGGTTTTCAGCTCACTTGTTTGGTCGCAACAATCTGAGCCGACGCCGAACGCCGCAGAACTCGGGGTGACAGAACAAGAAGAGGATATGACTGATATGATGTTGCAGCAAAGCAACTTGACCGAAGAGGAGGTCCAAAAGCTCGAAGAACAGATTAAATCAGACCCGAACAATCTCTTCGTACGAGCCAAGCTTATCGGTTTCTACTCACACCATCAGTTTGATTCTGATGCCGCACGCAAGGAGTACGTACGACATGCGATATGGCTTATCGCCAACCATCCAGACATCCCAGCCGCCGGCACTCCTGCTATAGAAATGGACCCCGTCATAGACCCCGATGGCTATCAGGAGGCAAAACGACTCTGGCTCAAACACGTGGAAACTCACGATACTAACACTGCCATAATCGGTAACGCAGCGAGCTTCTTTCTCATTTCTGACAGTAACCTCGCCGAGCAATTGCTCAAGAAGGCGCAGACACTCGAGCCCAAAAATCCCAAATGGCCGCAACAACTCGCACACCTCTACCGGCTGGAGTTTAATCGCCAAACCGCTGACTCAAACAGTAATCCGGCAATCAAGGCACTCGAGCAAATGGAAAAGTCGCTACAATTGTCGAGCTCCGAGGTGGAAAAGTTTTATATGCTGGCCGACCTTGCCAAGAACGCTTTTGACGCTGGCGATGCAAACAAGGCCCAGAGTTATGCAAGAGAGTTAATTGCCCTGGCGCCGAAGTACAGCAGGGACTGGAACTATGGAAACGCGATTCACTATGGCAATATCGTGCTTGGCAGAATCGCCCTGCGTGCAGGCAACCTCGATGCCGCCAAGAAGTATCTGCTTGAAGCCGGTAAGACCCCCGGCTCGCCCCAATTGAACTCATTTGGCCCCAATATGACATTGGCGAACGAACTACTTGAAAAGGGTGAAAAAGATGTCGTATTACAATACTTCGGCTTATGCGCAAAATTCTGGAAAATGGGCCAAGAGAAACTCAAGGACTGGACAGCACTTGTGAAAGGAGGAAGGTCGCCGGACTTCGGGGCCCAGGTCAATTATTAACAAGGCATCCATCTTCGGCATGAACCATTTTTTCACATAGGGGTAAGTTTCTTAGCGAAACCTTATGCTATCAATGACGATACCAAAGATTCTATCAAACGGCTGGTTCTGGCTGGCAATTGCAGTTCCTATCATCGCCATCCATTACTTCTTCGGAAAACCACCACAACCACGCAAGATTAACCCATTCTTTGAAAAGCATAAGCGAACCATTGCGCGAACAGGGGATGCCTTTCTAATTCTCGTGATACTTCTCGGGTGGGTGCCATTGATATATATGTCTATATCAATGAGCGTGGAATCCGTATGCAAATATACGCATATACCAACCAATATTTTGCTCACAAGTTCCGTTACCTTTTTTGCGATAGGTGCTACGGCGTTATCAGGAGGATCGGGTGTCTTGCTCGGCCTTCTTTCCGTATTCCAATCGAATCTCACCAAACGCAAGAGATTAATTCTATTGGCTGTATCAGTTCTACCTATATGCTTTACGATACTTGCGATTCTGGCAATCCGCTTTGAGAGTCCACAGATAATTACTGAGAAATCCCAAGCAATATGGTCAATGGTAAAAATGGGCCTTATGGCTCTGGTAACCTGTTGGATTTTCAATGGCCCGGCAATAATCATGGGTAGACACTTCATCCGGGTCGCGTGGGATATTATGAGGAAGTTGCGATGGGTGTACGAAGATTACCCTGGATGACTCGGAGGTGGTAATGAGCATCTTTGCAGCGGTAATGACGGGTAAGGGAACAGGCGCTATAGCGACTATCCAGGTATTCGGCGACAAAATCGAATCCCTCCTGAAAAAGATATTCAAGCCCGCAGGTGAAAAGTCGTCACAATTTAAGACAGGTGCAATCCTCATTGGTTCAATCGTCAACGGTACGCGAATTATCGACCAGGTGATAATCGGCTGTGAAGGGCCTGCCCTGAGCGGAGTCGAAGGGCCGGATACCTTCGCCATCAATTGTCACGGCAACCCGCTCATCGTCGAAGATATAATGAACCTGCTGAAACGCAACGGCGTCAAGCTAATCACGCCCGAGCAAATGCTCTATAAAATCCTCTCGCAGGATAAATCACTTAACACAATCGCAATCGAAGCCAAACTGGCAATATCTCGGGCCAGGACAATCGAAGGGACAAAAATTCTCACAAATCAAACCGACGCTGGACTATCTGAAAAAGCCAAATACTGGCAAAAGAACATCGGCAAAATCCCCATCAGCCAAATCAAATCCGAGGCCGAACATATTTTAAGGGCAAGCGAGACGGGGATGTTGATAATCTTCGGCTGCAAGACGGTCATCGCAGGCCCGCCGAATACCGGCAAAAGCACTCTTCTTAATCGTCTGTCAGGCAAAGCCAAAGCCATTGTTTCCGAAATCAAAGGCACTACCCGCGACTGGGTCAGTGCTCAATGCCAAGTTGGCCCACTGGCCCTTGAGCTATTCGACACCGCCGGTCTCGACGAGATACTCGCAGCATCGCCGGTCGATAATGCCTCACAGCAAAAAGCCGCGCAGCTTCTCAAGGGCGCCGACCTCGTCCTGCTTGTCCTTGACATCAGTGAAACCAATGACCAGCTCAAGAAAACACTCATCGAAAAGCTCGCCGATAAAAAAGTACTGACCGTTCTCAATAAATCCGACCTGGCCGACAAGTTTGACTCCGCCAAGCTGCCGCCGCAGCTTGCTGCTACCATCCGTATCAGCGCCAAACTCGGCACAGGCCTTGATGATTTGGCCCGGACAATCCAACACCGCGTCGGAGTCGATAAGTTTGATTTGCGCCAGCCCCTCTGCTTCACCCATCGCCAGGAACAACTTTTAGGCCAACTGGTAAAGGCAAAGTCCAAAATCACCAGCCGGTCAATCGTAACAGAGTTGTTAAATGGACGCCTGAATGTATAATCAGCGACAATAAAGTCCTCTTACTGTGGCTGGAAATGAGATTGCTTCGGCCTTCGGCCTCGCAATGACAATTCGCAGGCACCGTCTGTCATTGCGAGGAATCCGATGTCGTTTATCGGAGGACGAAGCAATCTCAACTGAGCCGAAAGCGTTTATGAGTGGTGTGTATGCCTATCGGAACATCGAGATTGCCACGTCCGCCTTCGGCGGACTCGCAATGACCCCCGCTTTGTCGAGGGTATAAGATGAGATGAACCAGTATTGGGTGTACATAATGACGAATCCCAATAACACCGTCCTTTACACGGGCGTAACCAATGACCTGTGTAAAAGAGTTTATGAGCACAGAAATAAAAAGGGGTCGAAATTCACAAGCAAATACAACATCATAAAACTCGTGTACTACGAATCTTTCGCCCGAGTATATGATGCAATAGCCGCAGAGAAGCGGGTCAAGGCCGGCTCTCGTGCCAAGAAAATTATGCTAATAGAAAGCATAAATCCTCATTGGGAGGATTTGTATGAGCAAGCACAAAGTTGAGATTGCTTCGCTTCGCTCGCAATGACAATTTACACACACTTTCCGTAATTGCGAGAAGTTTCAGCAGCATACGAAGATTGTATTTTCCGTCTGATAAAATTAGACCATCGACTAAATTTAGTCATCTATATAAATTTAGTCCGTCGCCTAAAGAGGTCTAATTATCAATATCTTCACGAGAAGTCGTTGAGTTGAGATTGCTTCGCTTTGCTCGCGATGACACCACACACACGCGTTTTGTCATTGCGAGGCCCCCTCGCTTGACTGCGCAAGCAGTTGCTGGGGCCGCGGCAATCTCATCATAATTCTGCACACCAAATACGGTTGTCCAACACTTGATTCACTGTATAATCAACAGCTATGGTCACAGGCAGTGAAAAACTTACGCCGGCGATGAGGCAGTTTCATCAGTTCAAGTCCAAATACCCGGACTGCATACTCTTTTTCCGGATGGGCGACTTCTACGAGACATTCTATGAAGACGCCCGGACGTGCTCAAAGGTTCTGGGGCTTACGCTGACCAGCCGGGATAAAGACAGCGCCAGCCCCGTCCCCCTTGCAGGCGTACCCTGGCACGCTGTCGATGGGTATCTGAAAAAGATGCTCCAGGCCGGCTACAAGGTCGCCGTCTGCGAGCAAATCGAAGACCCGAAAACCGCAAAGGGTGTGGTCAAACGCGATGTCATTCGCGTCGTTACGCCTGGGACGATAACCGACGACGTTCTGCTCGATGCCAAGACCGACAACTTCCTGGCAGCAATATGGCAATCCAATGCATCCGCCGCCATAAGCTGGGTCGATATCTCAACAGGTCATTTTTTTGCCCAGCTTGTGCCCGAGAACAAACTGCTTGAAGAAATACTGCGGCTGTCGCCTGCCGAGTGTCTCCTGGCCGACAGTCGCGGCCAGCTCTTTGAGGCGCAATCGAAGAAACTTGCCAAGGACATCGCACAACTGACCGGAGCGATTATCACAGAACGGCCAATCTGGTATTTCGACCCCTACCACGCAAAACAACGACTGCTCAAGCATTTCGGCACAGTCACGTTAGACGGCTTCGGCATCACCGACAGCGACAACGGTTTGATTCCGCCTGCCGGGGCAGTAATCGAATATCTCAACGAAACCCAAAAGACAACCCTCGCTCACATCTCGTCAATCAGAAAAATCAATCGCAAACAATTCCTCCAAATCGACCAGGTATCTCTGCAATCACTTGAAATCCTGCGAACCATCCGCAGCGAAAGCAAGGCCGGCTCGCTGCTCGATTGCCTCGACCAGACCCTTACGCCGATGGGCGGCAGAATGCTGCGAAACTGGCTCTGTATGCCTCTCTGTGACCTTGCCGCCATTGAACGCCGACAGGACGCAGCCGCAGAACTGAAGGACAGCGACTCACAATTAGCTGAAATCCGAAAACTCCTATCCAATATCGCAGACCCGGAACGAATTGCGGCTCGCATCGCTACAGGCCGGGTAAATCCGCGCGACCTGATTGCACTTACGACAACGCTTCGGCAGATTCCTAAATTGCGTGAAATGCTCGGTAAGCTCACCGCCCCGCTACTGGCCGACATGGCGACTCGCTGCGACAGTATGGATGAGCTTGCGGACCTGTTAGAATCAGCCATTGAGCAGGACTGCCCCACACACTTGCGCGACGGCGGCGTTATCCGCAGCGGCTTCAACGCCGAGCTCGACCGCCTGCGCTCGTTTTCCCGCGACGGCCAAAGCTGGCTCAAACGTTACCAGAAGGAGCAAATTGAACGCACAGGCATCGACAAACTGAAAATCGGTTTCAATCAGGTCTTCGGCTACTACATCGAAATAAGTCACACGCAGGCAAAAAAAGTCCCTGCCGACTACGTCCGCAAACAAACCATAAAAAACGCTGAACGATATATCACCGAAGAGTTGAAAAAATACGAAACACAGGCACTCGGTGCAGAAGAAAAGGCGCTGGCGCTTGAACAAAAACTTTTTGAAGATATTCGCGGGCAGGCGGCACAATATATCCTTCGCCTGCAGGATTTGGCTGAAACAATCGCATCCTGCGACTGTCTGGCCAATCTTGCTCACATCGCAAAACGCAGAAACTATATTCGGCCCAAAATAACAACAGGAACAGAACTGCTTATTACCGATGGCAAACACCCTGTTCTTGCCGAATCGCTCGGCGCACAATTTGTCCCCAACGATATCGAACTGGGCGGTCAATCCGGCGATATTCTCATAATCACAGGCCCCAATATGTCCGGCAAGAGCACCTATATCAGGCAAACCGCACTTTCGGTTATTATGGCGCAGGCCGGCTCATTTATCCCCGCAAAGCAGGCCACCATCGGCCTGGTAGATAGAATCTTCACCCGCGTCGGCGCATCGGACGAGCTTACGCGGGGACAATCCACCTTTATGGTCGAAATGACCGAGACCGCCAACATTATCAACAACGCCACAGGAAAGTCGCTCGTCATCCTCGATGAGGTAGGCAGGGGCACAAGCACGTACGACGGCCTGTCACTTGCCTGGGCGATAACCGAACACATCGCAAACAAAATCAAATGCCGCACACTCTTCGCCACGCACTTCCACGAGCTTACTGAACTATCGGAACTATTTTCAAACATCAAAAACTGTAACGTGGCCGTCCGCGAATGGATGGACGAAGTCGTCTTTCTGCACAAAATCGTCCCGGGCGGCACCGACAAATCCTACGGAATCCACGTCGCAAAACTGGCGGGCATCCCAAAGCCGATTCTCGAACGCTCGAAAGAGATTCTGGCTGAGCTTGAAACCACATTTCAAAAAGAAGCCGCCTGCTCACATCTTGCCAAACACAAAACCAAAGAACCGGATGGCGATATGCTCTTCGTCCAGAAACACAAATCCGTCTTAGACAAACTGGCCGCCGTTGACGTGGATAACCTGACTCCAATTGAGGCGATAAACCTGCTCAACCAAATCAAGAACGACATAGGGAACGTTGAAAGTAAGGACAATCGGGGTATAATTGAATTAAAACGCAAAACGCGACATATTGACAGCGGAGAACACGTTAATGGTAAGCGATGACGTCTTGTCAGAGATAAGAAATCGGTTAGTAAGCCGTTTCCATCTGGACAAAATCATCATATTTGGCTCCCAAGCAAGAGGCACGGCTGATAAACGCAGTGATATCGATCTTCTGGTTATATGTCCCTTTAAGGGAAAACGCAGAGAACTGATGGTTCAAATGACCAGAGCTTTGATTGAACTGGACTACGCCTTCGATGTTGTGATACTCAGGCCGGAAGAAATGGAACGAGACCGTGACATACCTGGTACAATTGGCCGGTACGCGTATAAAGAAGGGAAAATCGTGTATGAACAATCGTGACCGCGACGTTCGAGAAAAAATAAAGGAATGGTTCAGTTTTGCTGAGGACGATTTGCGTATGGCCCTGCATGCTGAGAAATTAAAAAGCAACGTGCCCTACCGGCTTATCGCCTTCCACGCTCAACAGTGTGCCGAGAAATATCTTAAGGCATATCTGGTTTCTCAAGGGGCGGACTTTCCTTACACGCATAGTATTGCCACTCTGTTGAAATTATGCGACAAATGTGCTTTGCAGATTAAAGAGATTAAGGATGCTGATTTATTAACACCTTACGCGATAACCGCTCGCTACCCCGGCCAGGATGAACGCGTAACAAAGGGAGAAACACTAAAAGCAATTGGAATGGCCAAGAAAGTCCGCCAGAAGGTTCGAGAAGCCCTTAAACAACTCGGCATTGACCTGCCATAATAAATATGTTGTTCGCCCAGAAACACAAAGCCGTTTTGGACAAACTGGCCTGCGTTGATGTCAATAATTTGACTCCCATCGAGGCGATAAATCTGTTAAATCACATAAAGAAGGAAATACAAGAGTAATCAAAATCCAAATGGATAAACCAAGCGAACAGTTCGAGAAAGACGTTTGGGCTTTTGTCAAAGCTCTTGACCCATTTGCAACAGTGTTCTTCAACCATAAAGTTCAGGATATAAACACCAAAACACTCCGGCAAGTGGATGCCTGGATAAACGCCAAATACGGTGGTCACATCCCCATTTCAATACTCGTGAGTTGTAAAAAATACAAACGTAAACTTAATATCACCCACATAGAAAGTTTCAATTCCGAGGTTCGTTCGACCGGTGCGAGTACCGGCGTGATATATTCGAGTTCCGATTTCACTGGCCCTGCATTGGCAAAAGCCAAATCCCTCGGTCTCCAGTGCTGCCGACTATTCCGAAATCAGCCAGCAGAACTACCTACATCTTTGGTTTTCTCCCTTGGAAACTATGTATGCTACTCCCGATTTAGAATGATTTTACTGCAAGCAGACTACCAAGTATTAAAGCAGAAAAACATCACCTACTGGCACGAACTTCTGAACATTCGTGTTACTGAAGACAAAACATTGCTGGACTACATAGTGACTCGCTTTTGCGAAAACGAACAACCCTCAAACAGCAATGTGATCCCGAACGATTGGACATGCGAATATACTTTCAGCCCTTGGGATGACAATTCGTTTATAGTTAAGATGCAAGTAATTGGATATTGGGATATTTACCACGCAAAGCCGGAGTGCCATTTGCTTAATGGCTCATACTGTTTCTCCAATGCATCCTTCGTTGGGGGTGTGGGAACGCCATCCATTGATATTCATTCAACCACCCCCGGCCCCGGGTGGGAAAGAGTGGAGAGGAACGCAATTTTTCCCACTCCAATACAAAGTGCTATCGTGTTCCCTCGAGGAGATACTTTTAGACAACAGCTTATTGAATCCTCGAAAGACAAACCACTCCTTGTTGGACCAGCATAGCCACGTAGGATGGGCTTCAGCCCATCAAATTCCTCTGCATTCTGTCCTCCGTCATCTGTCATCCGTCCTCTGTCATCCGTACTCCGTTGAAGAGCAACCTGCAAGTACGGCTGTTGACCAGCAAATCTGCAAATTGTATCCGCCGCAGGGGCCGTCAACGTCAATCACCTCGCCTGCAAAAAACAGTCCCGGACAAATCTTCGACTGCATCGTCTTTGGATTGATTTCATTTGTGCTCACCCCGCCTCGCGTCACGGTCGCCTCCTCTATCGGCCTTGTCCCCACGACCGAAAGCGGAAAGCCCTTTAAGACCTTCAGCAGCCGTGTGCGGTCGTTTCTTTTTAGCTGACCACCAATAATGTCACCGTTGAAACCAAATTCTCTGTTCAAGACCTCCGCTAATCGCCTCGGCAAAAAACCAGACAATACGATTGTCACCGTCTTTCGCGGATGACGGGCAAATTCCTCAAACAATCGTCTCTCCAAATCCTGCTCTGGTTTCCCCGGCAGCAGGTCAACCAATATCGCGATCGGGTCTTTTTCAGCAGGCAGGTAATCCGTAAGGAACCTGCTCAAGTCCTGCGCCGCGGGCCCTCCGATTCCATCCTGCGTAAAAATCATTGCCCCGGCGGTATCCACTTTTTTCTTATCGGCTTTTGCCCTTATTCTGACACAATCGACCGCCATCCCAGCCAGTCCCTCCACCCATTTTTCTTTTGTCACCAGCGGCACTAATGCCGGTCTCGGCTGGATTACTGTATGCCCAAGGTCTCTCGCAAACCGATACCCATCCCCCCTGCTACCCGTCCCCGGCCGGCTCAAACCGCCTGTCGCAATAATTACAGCGTGTGCGCAAATACTCTCTCCACTGCAACGCACTATAAACTGACTACTCTTTTTTTCAATTTTCTCAACCCGCCTGCCGTACAGGATGTTTACATTTACTCTCTCACATTCCCGCACCAGAACATCCCTCACTTCGCCGGCACGCTGGCTTACGGGAAACACACAGCCATCCGGCTGAACTTGCGTTCGCAGTCCGAGGTCTGCAAAAAATTTCTTTGTCTTTTCGGGTGAGAATTCGTACAGACAATGTTGCAAGAATCTGCCGGCGCGTCCATACGCCCGCACAAAGTCCTCAATCGCGCCTGTGTGTGTCAGGTTGCACCGACCACCGCCGGTTAAAAGGAGTTTCTTTCCTACGGTGGTGTTCTTTTCGATTATCACGGTTTTTGCGCCGGCCCTTGCTGACGATATTGCTGCGAACAATCCCGCCGGTCCGGCACCGATTATGTAAACCTTAAAATCCATAAAGCTCACCTAAGAAATCATTATCGTCAATTTACCGCCCCAGCCGATATACACTAAGGAAACAGGAGAGTTATAATGACCTTTTTATTAAGCAATCGCAAATGAGAAACATAAAATGTGACGACTGTGGGCAAACGTTTCCGCTCAGCGAGACCTTCAAGATAACAGAAAAGGTCTCGTGCAAGACCTGTGCGGAAAAGCTTCTCAAATCGCGAAAGGACATAACCAATGAGCAGATTCAAAGGCAGTATGACCCAACGGTCTGCGCTAATTGTGGCAAAGACAATGGTGACTGGGAAATGAAGAAAATGGCGGGGTTACCCACGTGTGAGCAGTGCATGACGTTTTTTAGAAATCGGCCATATCCGCTCTGGATTAAGATGGCTTTAGCGGGCCTTGCGGCTATCGTCGTTTTTTCGTTTGCCTGGAACTGGCGGTTTATTCAAGCATATACTGAACTGCGTAACTTCAAGGCGGCTTTGCTCGCACGGGATTCCGAGAAGGCAACTCAATCATCCCGTGCAGCCGCAGAGAAAGTCCCTGAAGCGAAATGGCTCTCTGCAATGGCTTCGTATTTTGAAGCCATGCAGCTAATAAAAGAAGATAAACCAGCCGAAGCCCTTAAGCTGCTGAACTCCTGTAAAGCTGACCTGCCATCGACATTAACGGCGGATGAATTGATTTTACTGGCCGAAACAGGCGTAGCATTTGACAACAAGGACTATGAAAAGTTTTTATTACTGGCCATACAAAGCAGTGAAAAACATCCGGACAGCCCAAAGGTCTTGGCTCAGGTCGCCTCGGCTTATGCCTGCAAATACGCCGTCACAGATGATGAGCAGTTTAAACAGAAATCCCTTGATTTTCTGCAAAAGGCCAGAACCCTGACAGAGAAACAAGGAGGTCTTGATAAATTTGCAGAATACGAAAACAGAATTTTGTATCGGATTGAAACACGGAATATCATCAGCCGTGAGGAGTTTAAAAATAAATTTCCCAACGGCTGGAAATCACAACAAAAGGAGCAAAGCAAATGATTCCAGGATTTCTGGTCGTCATCATAACCTTTCCCGGTGTTATCGTGCACGAGGCAGCTCATATGTTGTTTTGCAAACTGCGCGGCGTGGCGGTGCTCGATGTGTGCTTTTTCCGCGTTGGTAATCCCTGCGGCTACGTTTTACACGAAGAGATAGAGGATTTCGGCACGGCTTTTTTTGTCTCTGTCGGGCCTTTTATAATAAATTCGCTTTTGTGCATACTTATTTGTTCACCGGCTTTTCTTCCAGTGCGCGTATTCGGCGTAAACAATCCCCTTTCCTATTTTCTGCTCTGGCTGGGAATATCAATAGGGATGCACGCGTTTCCGTCAACCGGCGACGCGAAAGCGCTTCTGTATAACGCAAAGAAGGCAATTGCCTCCGGAAATATGCTCGCGGTTGTATCATATCCAATAGTGTTGCTGATATACATAGCCAATATCGGTTCAATGTTCTGGGCGGATTATCTCTATGGTATTGCCATCGGTTTGGGTCTGCCATCCCTTTTGCTATAAGCCGAGATGCTAAGCTCCCTCATATTCCTTCATACAAGGCATTCTGCAACGGCAAAAAACTGCCGGATAAACCAACGTTGTTCATCACTTCCGGCCGGCTGTCATATTTTCTTCTACGACAACGGTTTTTGCGCCGGCCCTTGCTGACGATATTGCTGCGAACAATCCCGCCGGCCCGCCGCCAATTACACAAACATTCGTATCCATAAAATCCTTCCGGCCCATCCGGTCCATTACGCAAGCCATATAACCGCACCTTTTGTGGCATCAAACAACCGCTGGTGCGAATAGTAAATGGAAAACAGTAAATCGTAAATAGCAAATCCAGTGTCCCATTTCCCCACCTGTCCAATTTATCAACAATGCCCTTTATCAGTATTAAAAACGCATTTTTTGGCCTGGACTTGACTTTTATGGTACTTGCCCCTATATTTATGTGGCTACCATATTTACCCCCGAATTCATTTGGTGGTCGTTTTGTTATATTTTAAGCCCCGGCTTATCCGCCTGGGCGGGGCGTGGTTTTATGGGTTTTTACATTCGTGTATGCTTTAACGTTGGAATCTAATGCCGACAACTTTTGACAATACTTTGGTTTCTCGTATCCAGCAGGCCTGCGACATCATAGATGTCATCGGCGAGCACATCGCCCTGAAACGAAAAGGACGCGAAATGGTGGGCCTATGTCCTTTTCACGAAGACCACCGACCCAGCTTGAACGTCAATCCCGACAAGCAAATCTTCAAATGCTTCGCCTGCGGCGCAGGCGGCGACGTCTTCAAATTCGTCCAAATGCGCGAAAACCTTACATTCCCCCAGGCCATCCGACGTCTCGCCGAACGCGCAGGCATCAAAGTCGAACCACAAACTGCTCGCGACACGTCACGCAGCACACAATACGAAACCGACCCGAACGAAATTGCAAGAGTAAACGCCTGGGCCGCCAAATACTTTGCCGCCAACCTGGCAGACCCGGCAAAAGGTGCTGCCGCTTGCAAATATCTGCAAGAAAGAAACATCAATCCTGAAAGCATCAAGAGCTGGCAGTTAGGCCTGGCCCTTGCTTTGGGCACTGACCTTGTCGCCGCCGCAAGACGCGCAAAAATACCGGACAAAACCCTCGTAGAGTCAGGCCTTATAACCGGCACCGCACCCAATCTGACCGACAGATTCATCGACCGCCTGATGTTCACAATCACCGACGTCACAGGCCGAGTAATCGCCTTCGGCGGTCGCACCCTTTCAGGCGAAGGGGCAAAATACATCAACTCACCGGCAACAGCCCTGTTCGACAAAAGTAACGCACTATACGGCCTGAACCTCGCTCGCCATAACATCGTCTCATCAGGCGCAGCAGTCCTCGTCGAGGGCTATACCGACTGCATAATGGCACATCAGCTCGGCTGCTCAAACGTTGTCGCCACGCTCGGCACAAGCTTCACGCCAGGCCACGCCCGCATCCTCCGCCGTTACGCAAAGAAAATCGTCCTCATATTTGACAGTGACACCGCAGGCATTGAGGCAGCCAACCGCGCCCTCCAGGTCGCTCTCGCCCAGCCAATCGACATAGCCATAACATCCGTGCCTACAGGCAAAGACCCCTGCGACTTCTTAACCGCCGAAGGCAAAGACCCCTTTGCCAAACTCATCGAAGATGCGCCCGATGTCTTTACCTTCAAATGGAACCGTCTGGTCGCGGCACTGGCCAGCGACAAAACTATCCAGGGGACAAGGAAGGCCCTCGATGAATTTCTCGACGCCGTTTCTCAGGGTTTTGCCGCCGGCAACCTGCCCGCTATCGAAAAAGGCCTCATCATCAACCGGCTGGCAAAAATCACCGCTCTCGACGCCAAGGTCATCGATGCCGAGCTTCGCAGGAAAATCACCCGCGCCGCAAAAACCGCCGGTGACACCACCATCGCCGCCGAAAACCGAAAGGTCGTAAAAGCAGAACTCGGTCGGGGCCTCGCGGCGGCAGCACAACAGGAAATCCTCGAAGTGTTGCTCAATGAGCCGGCACTGGCGCAAACCGCTGGCGGTGCGATTTCGCCGGACCTCTTCGACGTACCTGAGCTTCGTCAAATCACGGAACTGCTCTTCGAGACGTTGCGCACAACACCAAAGCCGGCGCTATCCGATATTCTCGCCCGTGCCGAGTCCGTCGAATGCGGAAACCTCATTGTCGAGCTTGCCCAGGCGGGCGAAGAAAAGTCAAACTTCATACCTCGCCTCACAGGCGCTCTTGACACCCTGTGCCGACTAAATGCCGACAGGAAAAAATCCCAAATAAAACCTGCCGACGACCAAAATGAATTTATCAAACGTATGGTTGAGCATACATCGAAACGTAATCCGCATACGCTCGGATTGACCTGATTATGCATGACCTGAAACAATGTTTTTGATTTTTAGAGGACGCCGACAGTGGCAAAAAGAAAAAAACAGGACACAGAGCAAGCCAAAACCCAAACTCCTGCGACCGGAGCCGGCGAGAAGCCGGCCGCGCCAAAGGACGCCCAGGCCATCATAAAGGCCATCATCGAAAAAGGCAAAAAGAAGGGGTTTGTCACATACGAGGAAATGAACGCCATGCTGCCGGAGGAAGTTGCTACCCCCGCCCAGCTCGACAATCTCCTGGCAACACTCGACGAAATGGGCATCAGCTTAATCGACCAGGCCGACGTCGAAAAACATCCCGAGCTTGAAGTGGCAGTGGAAGAGGAAGAAGAATTTGAGGCGCCGGTCGAAATCGAGCAGCCGGAAATTGAAGAGCCCCATCTCGAAGAAGACAAGCTGCTCGAAAAAGAGCTTATGGAAGCGGCAGCCGCCCCGCGCATCGACGATCCTATCAGGATGTACCTGACCCAAATGGGTGAGATACCGCTCCTGACAAGGGAAGATGAGATATCGCTGGCCCGCAAAATCGAACTGTCGCGGATGGCGTTCAGAAGAAAAATGCTGGAAAGCGATTACTGCGCAAGAAGCGCGGTGGAGATACTTCAGCAGGTACAGGAAGGAATCCTCTCGTTTGACAGGACGATGAAGATAAGCACTGCCGAAAACCTCGTGCGGGCAGTGATAAGGAAACGGCTGCCTAACAACCTGACAACCGTCAACAAGCTGCTGGCGATAAATCAGAATTTGTTCAAAAAGTACATCGAGGCGGAGAGCTCCCCCGACAAGGCCCAGCAGGCGGCGACACTGCAGAGGCGGCTTTCCAGAAACAGGCGCAAAATTGCAACGCTGCTTGAGGAACTGAGCTTGCGGACGAGCAGGATTCAGCCGATGAAGGAAAAACTTCACGGCATCTGCCAGAAGATGCACCAGCTCGAGAGTATGATTGCCGCCGGACCCAATCAGGACAATGTAGTCGAGGACATCGATGCAATGAAGCAGGAGCTGGCCGGACTGCAGGACCTGGTCGTCGAAACCCCCCAACAGCTTGACAAACACCTGCGCAACATCGAGAAGATTTTCCTGCAATACGAAAAAACCAAGCGGGTGCTCTCCAGCGCGAACCTCCGACTGGTTGTCTCTATCGCCAAAAAATACCGCAACCGAGGCCTCAGCTTCCTCGATATCATTCAGGAGGGCAACACCGGGCTGATGCGGGCTGTTGACAAGTACGAGTACCGCAGGGGCTATAAGTTCAGCACTTATGCCACCTGGTGGATTCGACAGGCAATCACAAGGTCGATTGCCGACCACGCACGCACAATTCGAATCCCGGTGCATATGATTGAGACGATGAGCAGGATTCGCACCGCCGGCAAGGTCCTGCTGCAAAAATTCGGCAGAGAGGCGACCGTTGAGGAAATTGCCAAAGAAGCCGCGATGAGCATTGAGGAGACCCGCAGGGTAATCAAAATCTCCAAGCATCCAATCAGCTTGGATAGACCCATCGGAGACAGCGACGACAGCTACTTCGGCGACTTTATCGAGGATGACGAGGTGGATTCACCGGTTTCAACCGCCACGCAGTCGATGCTCAAGGACAGGATTGAGCAGATTCTCAAAACCCTTTCCTACCGCGAACGCGAGATTATCAAGCTTCGTTACGGCATCGGCGACGGCTACACCTACACCCTTGAGGAGGTCGGCAGAATATTCAAGGTCACCCGCGAGCGAGTCCGCCAGGTCGAGGCAAAAGCCATTCGCAAGCTCCAGCATCCCGTGCGTTCGCGCAAACTTGAGGGCTTCTTAGACCATAAAACGGCCTCGTGAAGACCAAAGCTGTACCCTGCCGTTTGCTGTTAGTAAGAAACAGGGGCAAAAATATTTTATTTTTTATTGTTTGCTTTTTGGGAGTTTGTGGTATAATCATTCATTCAAAGAGCTTATTCAGGCGTCCTTCAGGAATATACTCTTAAAGAAAATGTGAGGGACAAAGTTTGTTTACGGCCTGTTTAAGGCCAAGGAGCAGTAGTGAGTATGAGTACAGGTAAGGTAAAATGGTTTAACGGGAAGAAGGGCTTTGGTTTCATCATCCCCGACGACGGCGGCGAAGAACTGTTCGTCCATCACTCGGAGATTAAGACAACCGGTTATGCCGATCTTCAGGAAGGCCAAGCAGTCCAGTTCGATATCGGACAGGGCAAGAAAGGCCCCTGTGCAACCAACGTCGTCCCCAAGTAATGCACCCATAGATTAGACCAGAAAAAAGGCCTCGCAAAACGGGGCCTTTTTCTTTTTTCATCATCCGCCTTCTGTTTGACGTTATTCGTCTTCTTTGGTTTGTTTCAGCGGCTCGTAAAACTCGCGGGGTCTAGCGCCGAGCCGGTTCGTCAGCTCGCCGAGGTGTTCGATTTTACATTCGATTTTGTCGCCGGGATGCAGGAAGTTTCCCGTTGCCACCCCCACCCCCGCCGGTGTCCCCGTGAGGATGCAATCTCCTGCCTCCAGGGTCATAATGTGGCTCAAGAACGACACAATATCGGCTACGGCGTAAATCATCTGCGAGGTATTCGCTTTCTGGCGTGTCTTGCCGTTGACGGTCAGCTCCATATCCAGGTTTCGCACGTCTCCGATTTCGTCGCGAGTAACGAGGTACGGCCCCATCGGGCAAAAGCCATCCGCCCATTTGCCGCTAAGCCAGTCGTAAAATTCATCCCAGGGGCGCTGCTCTCTGCCTTTTTTGAAAGTTATGCTGCGGGCCGAAACGTCATTGGCAATCGTGTACCCGGCAACATAATCAGTCGCATCCTCCGCCCCGATACACTTTGCCGTCTTGCCGATTACCACAGCGAGTTCAATCTCATAATCAATCTGCTCGCTATAGGCGGGCCAGGGAATTTCATCATCCGGGCCGATTACCGTTGTGGCGGGTTTCAAGAAAGGCCGAGGCACAGTCGTCTGCCGTTTCGCATCGGACAGGCCCAGTTTGAAACCGCGTTCCAAAGATGCCTCCTTGATGTGCTCGCAGTAATTTCCCGCAAGAGCAAGAATTTTACCCGGCTTAGGTATCGGCGCAAGCAGCCGGACCTGCTCAATTGGCGTCATAATTTCAGCCGAGCGGGCAATCCCGCACAGTTTGTCAATGCACTGCTGGCCTCTCTGCAAAATCTCAAGTATGCTTTTCGGCGGATTTGAACCCGGCCAGGACGTCTCCACATCAATTATTCCTCGGCCGGTCAATATGCCGCAATAAACCAAACCGTCCCTGCAAAAACTTACCAATTTCATTCCACTTGCCCCTCTTGCATTGTTTTTTACGTCTGGTATCGTAGCACAAACTGCGTGAGATTACAGCAGGAAAACTTTTAATTGGTTTGGAGCTTGGCAAAGACAAAAGGTTATGCGATAATTACTATCCAAACGATATTACGGGGAGTTTTGACAAATGCAGGTGCGACAGTTATTGATGCGGTTTCTCGACTGGGTGCGTAATCGTATCTCGGCCCGCCGAACTGGGTATCAGCCGGGTGTGGGACCCGATGGGCTGATTGTGCAGGATGCGCAGTGGGAAAAACCCACTCCACAATCCTCAACCGGCGCCAATCACGTCATCCTAAAGCCCGTCACGCCGCAAGGCCCTAAACCTGAATCCATTGAAAAACTCCAGCAGGGATTCGACAAGCTCATCGACCACCTGCAGGACATCAATATCCACCTCGACAAGCAATTTGACCAGCACCAACAACTGATTTCCAGAATCGACCAGATGCCTAAACTACTCGAGAGTTTCCCCGCAGTAGTTGAGAACCAGAAGCAACTGACCGAGCAGTTGTTCGGGCAGCTCAAGGCCAACGTAATCAAGGACCAGCAACTGCTTGAAGCAATAGAAAAGATTCCCGCTGAGGCGGCCAGGCAGACCGATGTTTTGGATAGTATCGACCACCAATTAGCTGCGGCAGCCGACTCCGACGTCCAAATGGCTGAGACGTTCAATAAATTCAATGAGACATTAGGCGTGCTTAATGAGAAAACGACCGCCAATACCGACGGGCTGTCACAAATGTCTCGCACTTTTGCCGCCAGCGACAGATACCTCAAATACATCGTGGCGAAGCAGAATCGGCTTCTGATGTGGGTGTTTATATCAGCAGTCAGCGTTTGCCTGGCGGTAATACTGATACTGGTCGGAATTGTCATTTACATAGGGCGGTAAAAAAATTTTATTTTTTACTTGCAACGTTGCGAACGCTTTGTTAAGAGATAGTCGTTTCGCTCTTTGAGAAGATTATAGTATGACTGCAGGTCCTGGGGCGTTGTGAGCTCCGGGATGGTCAAACGGGAACACGGTCAGAATCCGTGGCCGACGCGCGGCTGTAGGCGCCTGCTCCGACAAATTGTCGGAAGTCCAAGAAACGGTTCATCCCACTTTTTCGTACCGGCCCAAACCGGTGCGGGATGGGAAGGGGTTTCGAGGTAAGGCGCAAGTCAGAAAACCTGCCTGCGGTCAGAAACAAGATTTTTGGAGTTCTCGCGATATTGGGACTCGATGAATCACTCCGGGCGCGATGTCTTTAGCTGGTTTGTTGCGACTTAGGTTTGTCCGGGGCGTGGTTTTGAGGCGAATAAGCCGTCGTTCCTTTCGCGGGAACGACGGCTTTTTGTTTTTAATGGCGCGATTGGAAAGGAGGTAAAACAGACATAAACAATAGTATTTGAATGGAACTATTAAGGGTTTGAACAAGGGCTGGAAGGAGGCGGAAAAAGAATATGACAAGAAGCATAGCAGTACTGAGGAGAAGAGAGAATGGCTTCGGGCAGGGTGATGAAAAGCGTTTGTATTGTTTTGGTGTGTCTATGCGGAGGAAACGTTAAGGGTGAGGCAGTTGCAGATTTTGAGGATTTGAACTTGAGCACAGGAACATACTGGAACGGTTCAGACGGCACAGGCGGGTTTCGCAGCGGCCAGGCGTGGTTTACCAACAACTACGATTCGCAATGGGACTCGTGGGACGGCTTTGCGTACTCCAATCTAACAGATACGGACAGCCAGGGCTGGACCGCCCAGTACAATGCGATAACCGGCGGCGGGCAAGCCAGCTCGGCCAACTATGCGATTAGCTATGTCGGCTGGCTGGAGCCGCCCACGATGACGCTCGATACGCCGACTTTGGTTACAGGTCTCTATGTAACAAACAACAACTATGCTTATTACTCGATGTTTTATGGTGACGCATTTGCGAAGAAGTTCGGCGGGGCAAGCGGCAACGACGCGGATTGGTTCCTGCTGACAATCACGGGCAGGGATGCGACCGGAAACACCACAGGGGCAATAGATTTTTATCTGGCCGATTATCGTTTTGCAGATAATCGGCTGGACTACATTGTGGACGACTGGCGGTACGTTGACCTGGCTTCGCTGGGTGTGGTGAAAAGCGTTGAGTTTGGGTTAAGCTCAAGCGATGCTGGACAATGGGGTATGAATACACCCGCGTATTTTGCGATTGACAATGTCGTCCCAGAGCCCGGAACGTTTGCATTGATGGCAGTTGCGGCGGTCATCGGAATAAAGAGAAAAACCCCCCGATAAATCGGGGGGCTAAATATCGGGAAAAGTTGGGCGAGGGATGATGAAAAGCACGAGTACGCTGAAGGTGTTTATTATTGTTGGATGTTTAGGAGCCATTGTGAGAGGCGGGCCGTACAATGAGCCGGGAGTAAATGGGTACATAGGGCCCGACTGGCAACACGCGAGTCCTGGGGAGCCGAACGCGATGTTAAATCCGATATTTCGCGGCTGGGCGACGGAAGTGGCAAGTTATGCCCCGGCGCCGGATGTGGGCAGTAGCTGGGTTGACCCCCTCAAGGCGCTGGGGCCTGCTGCAGGCGACCAGACGGACATCGTAAGTTTGGGCGATTTGGATGCGTCTCAAATAGCACAGGGCACGCCGCCGGGAAGAATTACGATTGTCTTTGGCGACCCGTGCAATCCGGACGACCCCGCCCACATCAGAGACGTCAACGGCTACGATTTTGTGGTCTTTGAAAATTCCTTTATTTCGATTTTCACCAATCCCATTTACGGCTTTGTAGAAGGTCAGGTGTTCGGCGAACTGGGTTACGTCGAGGTCTCAACGGACGGAGTGAATTTTGTCAGGTTTCCATCGGTATCGCTTACAGACGGGCCGGTTGGGCCTTTTGGTACAATCGACATCAACAATGTTTATAACCTCGCCGGTAAGCACCCCAACGGCTACGGGGTCTGCACAGGAACTCCGTTCGACCTGCGCGAGCTTGCCAATGAACCGGCTGTAAGAGACGGAACTGTCGATATAAACAATATAGTATTTGTACGGATAGTTGATATTCCGGGAACCGGCGATTTTAACGATTTGGCGGTCAGGTACATTGACCCCAATAGCTTCCCCGCCTGGCAATGCTATGACGCTAACCACCGTATTTACGACCCCTGGCTGACGATGGATTCGAGCGGCGTCGATTTGGAGGCAATAGGCGTCCTGAAGCCGCAGAATTACTCGGCGGACATAAACCTGGACGGCATTGTGGATTGCTACGATTTGACCGCTTTTATGATGGCGTGGATAAGCAGCTTCGGCGACGAGGGCTGGATAGCAAGGTGCGATTTGGCTACGCCGAAGAATTTGATTATTGATTTGTCGGATTTTGCAATTCTTGCAAGTCAGTGGCGGAAAGTCGAGCAGTGGCGGAGCAATTGATTATTTGGGGAGATAAAAAATGACGGGTAAAAACAGGCAAGGGTTTAGTTTGGTGGAAATGCTGGTGGTCATTTCAACGGTCTCGGTGGTGATGGCCATTTCGATGCCGGCGTTTGTCAGCGCAAGGGGCTACGCGCGCAGCGTCGTTTGCCGGTCCAACCTTCGGCAGCTTGTCCTGGCAAATACCGGATATTCAAATGACGAGGATGGTTTTTGTGTCCCTGCGGCAAGCGACCTGTGGAAGGACAAGGGTGGATACCATCGCTGGCACGGCGTGAGAGAAAATGCCAACGAACCGTTTGACCCGCTCAAAAGCCCTCTTGCGGATTATTTCGGAGACGGTCAAATCAAAGAATGCCCAAAGAGAGTGTACTTTGTAAAGGGCCGGGACTGGGCAAAGAACTTTGAGCAAGGGTGCGGAGGTTACGGATACAATATGACTTACATCGGGGGTCGCCTGTGGCAGGAGAATATAGATTTCAAGGATAGATACTCCCAGACGGCCCGTATGGCGGAGATTCGCAGACCGTACGAGACGGTGATGTTCGCCGACTGTGCGATGAGCTTGGGGGACGGCCAATACATAGAGTATTCTTTTGCAGAGCCGCCCTACTTTGTGATAAACGGAAAGATTTTCACAGATATGTATGCCTCACCGTCGATTCATTTTCGGCACTTAGGCCGGGCGAACATCGGCTGGGCGGACGGGCACGTTGAAGCGAGAAAAATGGCCCAGCTCGACGCTAAAAATGTCTGGAACGTCGTCTCGGCCAATATGGATTTGGGGTGGTTTGAGCCGGTTGATAATACGCTGTTTGATTTAGAGTGATGCTCGGTTGTCAATACTCGATATTCGACGGATGGCAGATTAGTGATTTAAGGCACGACTGAGGTCGGCGATGATGTCATCTACATCCTCGATGCCGACCGCAAGGCGAAACAGCGTATCGGTGATGCCAAGCTCGTAGCGCTGCTTTCGCGTATAATCATAGTAGCTGACCAGCGCCGGGTGAGTAATGAGGGTCTCCACTCCGCCCAAGCTGGGGCCTATGTAGCACAGCCGAAGAGAATCAAGAAATTGTTTCGAGGTATTCAGGTTGCCTTTTATCTCAAAAGTGACGACACCGCCGCCGCCCCTCATCTGGCTTGTAGCAATCTGGTAGTGCGGATGACTTTTGAGGAAGGGATAATAGACACGCCTGACTTTGGGGTGGTCTTCAAGAAATTGAGCAACTTTGAGAGCGGTTTCGTTTTGTCTTTCGACGCGCAGGGGGAAGGTTTTAAGCCCGCGGAGCAGCAGGTAGCAGCAATGCGGGTCAATCGTGCCTCCCATTGATTTGTGCAGGTCGCGGATTTTTTCGATAATCTCCTCGCTACCGAGCACCGCGCCCGCAAGGATATCGTTGTGGCCCGCGAGGTACTTTGTGCAGCTTTGCAGCACAATGTCGATGCCGAACTCAAGGGGCCTTTGATTGTATGGCGTGGCGAAGGTAGAATCAATGAGCGTAAGCACATCGTGCCGGTCGGCGATTTTCTTGAGATGCACAAGGTCGAAAATATTCAGATACGGATTTGTCGGTGATTCGGAAAATATAAAACGGGTGTTTTCTTTGATGGCCTTTTCAAGAATAGCATAATCGCCGAAGGGGACAATGGTACACTCGACCGAAAACTGTTTCAGGTATGACTTGCAGAATTCGAGGGTTTTTTTGTAGCTGTCGTCCGTGATGACGATGTGGTCGCCGGACTGGACCAGCGACAAAATCGTGGTGGTTATGGCGCTCATACCGGAAGAGAAGACGACGCAGGCCTCAGCGTCTTCGAGGTCGGCAAGGCGCTGCTCGGCGATTTTGGCCGTCGGGTTGCCGTATCGGCCGTATTCGTAATGCTCCTTGCCTTTCTTGGTGTAGTCCTCGATCGCTTTTGAGTTCAGAAAGGTGAAGGTCGAGGTTTGAATGATGGGTGTAGTGATGGAGTCAGCGTATTTTTTTCGCGGCTCGCCCGCGTGCACGGCCCTTGTGGCCATAGCCGGGCGGCGATTGTTATTCCGTGATTTGGGCATCAATCAGTCCTTTCCGCCGATAGTAAATGCTGCAAATGTCAGCTTCTTACCTGAAAAACGCAGGAACTTCAAGAGCTTTTTTCGGGCAACGCCGGCCGATTACGGATTGCAGCGTTTACAGGGACGTTTGCCGGCGGCGATGGCCTCATCGCGCGTCTCATAGGTGACGCGGTTCTCGGCAGAGATTCTGGCAGCCGATGGGCAGTCGGGTTTGTGGAAAACCTCGCTATTCTTCGAGGCAACATAATTTGACTCGATATTCTGCTGTTTTACGGATTTAGTTTTGAATTCGATGCTCGATTTGGCGTATTGCGGGCTGATTTGGTTGACATCGGATTGTTTCGCCTCGGTCCTCGCAGCGACAAATGCACGGGTTTGTTCAAGAACAGCTTCCGTAACATCATTGGCCAAATTCACCGATGCCGTCGAACGCATAACCGGCTCGTGTTTCCAAACATCGGCCATTACGTGATACGCGGAATTACGGCCGAGAGAGAGCTTTTTTGAAAGGGATACCTGAACGCGAAAAACAAACTGATTGGAATCCGCCAAAGGAAGCATATCGATATCGAGTCGAATTGCAGGAAAATCGGCCTGGCGAATTCTCAGATTAGAGAGAGAGCCAAACTGCTTCTTGGCTCCCGCGACCATCAGGGAGTTTATATCCGAACAGGAACCTATCCCCGAATCCCGCAATACAGATTCGATTTTTCGCTCAAGCTGTCCCTCAGTCAATATGTTGGGATCGATTGGCCAATAAAACCGAGGATATGTTGATATGGTAACATATAGGCAATTAACATCCGCCAGTGCCGGATTTGGATTGGCAATCAGAGGTTTATCCTCCGGCTTATCCAATTGTGCCAAGGCAAGATTTGAAAAAATGAATGAAAGAACAGCCAGCGTGAGAAGACGTGCTAATTCATAATTGAACCCTCCAAATAATTTGTGTTTATGCAATTAACGCGAAGGCGTCGGTGACGGGCATACCCTCTTTGATACCCAGCTTCTTTGCGTTGTCGTTGACCTTGGTTACTTTGCGATTTGGGAATCGGTCGAGCGTGCCGATGGGATTGTCCGGCGAGCTTTCCACGAGTACGGCAGCGACGCCATATCGCTGGCTTGCATCGATATCCACCGCGGGACAGGCGAGAAAACCCTTTGTGCCGGTAACGATAAGAATACTAAAGCCCGGCCATTTCGTCTGAACGCCCTCAACAAGACCCTTTGGGGTCTGAAACGTTTTGGTGTAGATTTCCATAAATACGCCCTCACCTATTCGTATTCTTTTTTGGTTTGCTTTTTTTCACAATCGGTTTTTTCGCCGGTGCGGGTTTTGCATAACGGGCGGGCGGTTCGACTCTTTCGACTACGCTCAGGACAGGCAAGACAGGTTCGCTCACCACTGGCGGGCCGAGGACGGAGGTGATTTCAGATAGTTTCTCGTCCAACATCTGCTTTGTTTTTGCCTCGACGTTGAGCCGAAGGAGCGGCTCGGTATTGCTCGCCCGGCAGTTGAACCACCAGTCCTTGTAACCGACGGTGACGCCGTCAAGCCGGTCGATTTGGCCGTCGCGGTATCTTTTTGCAAGCTCGTCCATCTTCGCCTGCTTATCCTCAACCTGGAAGTTTATTTCACCGCTTGGTGAGTATTTCCGCAGGGGCTTAATCAGGCCGCTGACGCAGGTCTTTGCGTCGCTTATGATATTGAGCATAACGGCTAATGTAATCAGACCTGAATCGGCATAAAAGTTGTCGCGATAGTAGAAATGCCCCGACAACTCTCCGCCAAACACGGCGTGGGAGTCGCGCAGGGCCTTTTTCATAAAGGCGTGGCCTACTCGTTCTCTGCGAGGTGTGCCGCCGTTCTTTATGATTTCTTCGGCGACGACACGGCTGCTTCGCAGGTCATAAACGACGGTGGACTTTGGATATTTTTTAAGAAAATATCCGGCAATCAGCGCGGTGAGCAGGTCGCAGCCGATGTTTTGCCCCGTTTCATCGACCATCATCAGCCGGTCCGCGTCGCCGTCAAAGCAGATACCGAAATCGCATTTCTCTTTTTTCACGGCCTCTTTTACGTCAGCGAGGTTTCCCTCGATAAGCGGGTTGGGTTCGTGTTTGAAAGAGCCGTCGCATTTGAAATTTATTTCAACGATTTTGACAGGCAAGTCGGCAAAGACCGCAGGGACCATTTTGCCCGCCATACCGTTTGAGGCGTCGATTGCGATTTTCAACTTCTTAATTTTGGGCTGGAGAAACTTGAGGATGTGTTTTCTATATTCTTCCGTCAGGTCGAGCGTCTGGATGCCGCCGGTGACGTTTCCCTTTGTGTGCAGAAGCGACAAGGCGATGTGCTTGACGTCTTTTAGACCCGTGTCTTCACCGACCGGTTTTGCGCCGGGGCCTGAAATCTTAAAGCCGTTGTATTTCGCAGGATTGTGCGAAGCTGTGACCTGAACACCCCCGCAGGCGCCTAAGTGATTGACGGCGAAATAAATGAAGGGTGTATCGACCATACCGAGGTCGATAACATCGATACCTGCTGCGGTGATGCCCTTCATAAGGGCCTGTGCGAGCGGCTGGCTGTGGGAACGCATATCTCGACCGACGCAGATTGACCGTGCGTTGGCCTGGCCTCGCTCGAAGCCGTGCAAGAGCGACGGCAAAAAACGGGCAGTCGCACAACCGATTTTCCAGGCGTCCTCCTCGTTAAGCTGCTCCGGATAGATTCCTCTTATGTCGTATGCCTTGAAGATAGATGGCTCCATAATTTCAGCGTCCTCAAAAACCAGAACCAGTGGTCATAATCACGTACCAGCGATACTATACAGGGCAATGGCAGCAATTGTCAACGGCAGACGCGGTGAGAAACGGGTCTGATTGTCCGAATATTTTTTCAGAAACGCAGGGCGACTGCAATGGCAAGTTCAAAGTCGCTGCCTGCGGCGGCTTCAGCGTTTTATGTCAAGTCCCTGTACTTTGGGCAGCCGGCGCTAATAATCTGTATTTTCTTCATTGCTCACCTCTCAATCCGGCAACAGAAAACCAGTTTTGTGTTCTCAGGCAGATTTTAACCAGCATAAGCATCACGGGGACTTCTATCAAGACACCGACAACGGTAGCCAGCGCAGCGCCGGAGGACAAACCAAAAAGCATCGTCGCGGTGGCGATGGCGACCTCGAAGTGGTTTGAGGCGCCAATCATAGCTGAAGGGGCGGCATCCGCGTAGCTTAATTTGAGGACCTTTGCCAGAATATAGCCAATCACGAAAATCAAGTTTGTCTGGATGAAAAGCGGTATGGCAATCCATAAAATGGTAAGCGGGTTGGAGATGATTATTTCGCCTTTGAATGAGAACAACAATACCAGCGTAATCAGAAGCGCGATTATGGTAATGGGTGTAAGAACGTGAAGGAATTTTTGTTCGAACCAGTCGAGGCCTTTATGGGCGATAACCCATTTTCGAGACAAGTATCCGGCGAGAAGGGGCAGAGCAACGTAGATAGCGATGGACAGCAACAGCGCCTGCCACGGGACGGGGAGTCGTCCTACGCCGAGGAGAAAACCGCCGAGGGGACCGTAAAGCAAGAGCATACTAAGCGAGTTGATTGCGACCATAACCAGTGTGTGGCCGTCGTTACCTTTTGCCAGATACCCCCAGACGAGGACCATCGCTGTGCAGGGGGCGATGCCGAGCAGAATACAGCCCGCCAGGTAGCTTCGCCACAGGGGCACTTCGAGCATTTTGACGCCGTTTATCAGAACGACCTTTCCGACGCCGTAGGTTGCACCGACGGGCAGGTCGAGGCCAAAGGGCATTTTTACAAGGTCTATCACATTGGGGCCGATTAGCCGGTAAAAGACCGTGCCGAGAAAAAACACCGCGATGGCATACATAGTGAATGGCTTGATTGCCCAGTTGACAAAGAGTGTAAGCCCAACCGGTTTTATGCTTTTACCCGCCTTGAGCACCTCGGCGAAGTCGATCTTCACCATAATCGGATACATCATAAAGAACAGACACACCGCGATAGGGATTGAGACAACCGGTGCGCCGCCGACATATATCGCCAGCCCGTCGAGATATTTAGCAAAACCCGGCGAGACCTTTCCGAGGATTATGCCGACAACTATGCACAGCAAGACCCAGGCGGTCAGATACTTTTCAAAGACATTCAAGCCCTTTGTTTGAACCTGTTGTGCTTCCCGGCCCGTCATATTTGAAATCCTTATTTTTTTATCCTGAATGCTGTAACGTTAACACTGATAATATAATCGCTGAGTTTGGCGTCCGGCGGCAAAGCATCTTTAATCTGGCTGTAAAGCGGGTCGTTACAATCAGCCATTACATCAATGCCGTATGCCTTTTCATCTATCTGAATATCAACAAGACCCGCCTGTCCTGCCATTTTTACGGTTTCATCAATAAGAACCGCGCCGGCGATACAGCCGACGAGGGCCGCTGCGGATTTTAAAACCTTTTCGGGCAAAGGTTTTTTCAACGCCAGGTCGGATATACAGGCCTTGCCGCCCGGTTTTAATACACAAGCGATTTCATTCCAGACCTGCGGTTTGTCCGGAGAAAGATTTATGACGCAATTGGATATCACCACGTCAATGGAGTTATCGGCAACCGGAAGGTGCTCAATCTCGCCAAGTCGAAACTCAACATTGTTAAGACCGGTCTTCTCCGTAAAAGCAGAAACACTGCGACGTGCCTTGTTCAGCATATCGGCTGTCATATCAACGCCGATGACTCTTCCCTCGGGGCCGACTTTGCGGGCCGCGATAAAAACATCAAGGCCGGCGCCGCTTCCCAAATCCAGCACTATCTGCCCGGGCTTGAGCAAGGCCAGTGCAGTCGGATTTCCGCACGAAAGACCCATATTGACACCGTCGGGCAGAATCGAGAGGTCATCATCGGAATATCCTATGCCTTTGGCGAGCTGACTGGGAGCACTTGAGCCGCAACAAGATGATGCCGGGCAGCACGATCCGCCGGTCTGTGCAATTTTGGAGTACGCATCCCTGACATACTCTCTCGTCTGGCGGTCCTTGGAAGGACCGGGAGATTGTGCATCTTCTGCATCCGATTGTTCGTTAGCCGTCAGGGAATCAGGAAGACCTTCAATGAAACTTTTGATTGCGTCACGGACCTTGCGGTAGCAATCGAGCACTTCGTGTTCACTTTCTGCGTCTCTTGCGAGCCGGGGCGGGTCGTCGAAGGGGACGTGTATGGTTGTGGTTTTGGCAGGGAATATGGGGCAGTTTTTTGCGGCGTGGTCGCAGAGAGTTATGACGTAATCGAAAGAGATGTGTTTTAGCGAGTCGAGGTGTTTTGACTGCTGATGGGAGATATCGATACCGACTTCGGCCATTACTTTGACTGCGTTTTGGTCGAGTGGACGGATTTCGACGCCGGCCGAATACGGTTCGATTGTATCGGCCTTCAATCGCCTTGCGAAGGCCTCAGCCATCTGGCTTCGACAAGAATTGCCGGTGCAGAGGAAAAGAACTCTGGTTCGCTTTTTTTCGTTTTTTTCCAACTCCATAATAATCTTCTCAAAATGTTATAAGAAAATAAAAACCCGCAACCAAAAGGATTGCTCCTGAAACCCATCGGATTGTAATATCAGCATTCTTGGCAACGAGAGTTGTCTTACCCAGTGAAACGCCCAATAAAACAGCCCCTAACGGGATGCTGAAACCGATGGCAAACATCGCCAATAGCAGTGTTGCCCAGATAACACGCCCCTGTAAAATTGCTGCGCCAAGAACAATAAATATCCCCGGATTGCAGGGACAGGAACATGCTGCGACAATGCCGCCCATAACAAGTCCAGCCAGAACAGTACCGATTTTTCCAGAGTTGTGTATGGCTTTCCCATAGTTCCCAAATGAGAGCTTAAAGGGCAGTAATTTAAGGGCAGCCAATCCAAAGATTATTGCTACAACTCCCGCGAAACCTTTCCAGTATCGGCCCAAGGTGTTCTGTGCAACCTGACCAACGAAGCCGGCGATTCCCCCAATAATCATCAGGGAGACAATCGTTCCCAAGGTGAAGAGCATCGCGGTCTTGACGGCTGCCTTTCGATTGTCGTTTGCCTGAGCGCCGGAATAGCCGACCAGAACCCCCAACGCAGGGAGCGTGCAGCAGGCACTTGTGGCGGCACTTACCACTCCAAGAATAAGGGCAAAAACAAGCCCCAATGGCTCGGAAGCCACTTGCTGCAATGTATTTGTAACGTATTCGAGCATCGCAATATGCTTATTTGCAAACAGTTGAACCGCTGCCGCCGGAGGGACAGCAGCCGCCCGCGCGTGAAGAAGCGACGTATGCCTGTAACAATTTTGTTTCTGTTATTTCTCCAGACACGGCTCCCATACCGCGACCTTTGCTCATGACCAATATACTCGGCAAGGTCAATTGTTTGGCGATATCGGCGTATTCTTTAGACGGCGAAAACTGTAAGGTGTATAAGCCAATGCGTATGTCGCTGGATTTCAATTTTTGTTCGGCGGACGCGATGGCATTTATGGTTTCCTTACTGATTGTTTCGTTTCCGTTGGCTGGGATAAAAACAAATACTGCATCCTGATTTACAGCTACTTTGTTCAGTGAAGCAAGTGAATCCAGAAGCTCACCTACATTTTTCTTGTCCTCGACCGATTTGACTGCCGGTTCTTGTCCGGTTGCCTGATTTAAAATGGGCGCAGCAAATGCGGTTTCCGTGATAGTCAAGGCACTCTGTTTTGCACTCTTTGCCTTGTAAACAAAAATGCCGCATATCGCCAACAGGACAATCAGACAAATTACGGTCTTTGCTTTTTTGTTTCCCGAAGGTTTACCGCAATCACACCCAGGACCACAACCTTCCGACTTTACATTTTCCATAAATACCTCCTGCGTTTTATTTTATTGTTGTTAATGTTTATGCACACTGCGAAACATTGTCTCGCGCGGCGTTTTCAACAGTCCGATGCGCGGCGGAAATACCGTCACCATTCAGTACTTTTAACGGCGATTGCGTTTTTGCCCACAATAGCAGCGTCGAGCTGAAAACCACCGTAATACAACCCGCCTCCTGAAAAATAACCGCCAATATAGGCGTGAGCATCCCAAAGCCGGCAAGTATAAACCCGATTATATTGTAGAACATGGAAAAGAAAATATTGAGTTTGATACGCGACATAACCTTCCGCGACATATCCATGAAATTTACGACCCGCGATAAATCATCATTCATCAAGGTTACATCCGCCGTTTCAACGGCCACGTCCGTCCCGGCCGCACCCATCGCAATACCCACGTCAGCCAAAGCCAATGCCGGTGCGTCATTAATACCATCACCAATCATACCGACAACGCTTCCCTGTTTTTGCAGCTTTTCGACAAATTGCAGTTTTTGTTCCGGAAGAAGCTCGGCCTGGAAATCATCAACCCCGATTTCTTTTGCGACAGATTTAGCTACTTTATGATTGTCTCCGGTAAGCATTATGATGTTTTTAATACCCATAGCTTTCAGGGATGCAATAGCATGGGGAGTCTCAGGGCGAATCTCGTCAGCAATAGCAATCAAGCCGACCGGCCTCATATCATTAGCTACAAGTATGGCTGTTCTGCCCTGTTCAGTTTGCTCTGAAATTGCATACTCAATATATTCGGCAACACAGACGCCTTTGTCCTGCAGAAACTTATTTTTACCGACTAATATCTCCTTGCCGTCCAAACGGGCAGTAACGCCCATTCCAACTTCAATATTGAATTCATCGGGGTCTGGAACCTCAATGCCGCGCTCTTTTGCACAAGCCATAACCGACCTGGCCAATGGATGTTCAGAATACTTCTCGGCTGTCGCAGCCAATCGCAAGACCTCTTCTTCTGATACGCCGTCAAAAGCGACCACATCGACCACCTTCGGTTTTCCAAAGGTAAATGTGCCGGTCTTATCCACAAGGAGCACATCCATTTTTTGCGCCAGTTCCAGGAATATTCCCCCTTTGATAAGCACCGCACGACGGGCCATATTAGATATTCCAGCGGTTACCGCCGTGGGAGTAGCAATGGCAAAGGCACATGGACAGGCAACCAGAAGAACCGAGACAGCAACTTTGATATTGCCGGATGTAATGAACGCTATTACCGCCAGTACCAGCACTACGGGCAAAAACCACGTTGTAAACCTGTCTGCAAGATTCTGAATCGGAGCCTTTGTTCCCTGAGCTTGTTCCACAAGATGAACTATTCTGGCCAGCGTGGTATCCCGGCCAACCTTGGCAGTCCTGATTTCAAGCCGGCCTGTCTCGTTGAGAGTTCCGCCAAATACTTCGCTGCCCTTAAACTTCTCGACCGGCATTGATTCGCCGGTAATCGGGGCCTGGTTGACACAACTTTGGCCTGCTACTACAATTCCATCGACTGGGATTCGGCCTCCGGGTCTGACGACTGCAATGTCGCCAACCTGAACCTCATTGACCGGTATGACAACCTCTCCATCGTCGCGGCGTATAGTCGCTGTCCTGGGGGCAAGGTCAAGCAAATTCCTGATGCTTCTGCGGGTCTTGTCAAGCGTATAGGACTCCAGGGCGCCTGCCACCGCCATAATGAATACAATGACTGCTGCCGCCCGGAACTCACCAACTGCAACGGTAGCAACAAGAGCAACAGTGACGAATACATTGACCGTTATTCTGCGGTTAAAGATATCCTTGAAGCCGGCAAGAAATCGTAGATACCCGCCGAACAGAGTCGCAAAAAGCGCCAACCCCGCATTCAGAAAATACGGCCCGATATTCCAATGTGCCATCGCCCAGCTTACTATAATCAAAACGCCAACGGCACAGGGAACGATGCTTAACACTGCTATTTCCCTGTATTTGGTGATATTGTTATTCACCTTTCTTCTCACTTGTCCGATTCTTCTTCGGCCTCTTTCTCAATGGTTTTCTTGTCATCTTCATTTGAAGGGCCACAGCAGCTTCCTCCACTGCCACAGCATCCGCCGGTCTTGGTCATGGATTCCCAAATTGTTTCCAACATGCCTTTTTTCTTTTTTTCTGCTTCCAAAGTTCGACTCCTTAATATTCGTGCTATTCTTACAGACAACTGGTTTTTTTAACTCCTATAGCATTCACAAAGCTCATCTTTGCTCATCTTTTGTATTCGCCGCAGTTGTTTAACATCATCTGAAATCCGTTTGTCATTTTTTAAATGTTTTTCCAGCCAGTTAAGTATTTCACACGCTTTTAGAGCTTTCCGGTCAGCCAGCCGATAATAAATCCACCGGCCTTCCTTGTGTGTTTCAACCAATCCGGCCTGGCGAAGGATGGACATATGCTTCGATACCGTCGATGGTGCTAATCCCAGCATCTCAATGATCTGGCAAACGCAAAGTTCGCCACCCGTAAGCATCATTAGTGCCCTAATCCTGTTTTCGTCCGACAAGGCCTTGGTAATATTTAATATCTCAAGCATCAGTACTATATCTCCTATGCTTCGCCATATAACTAAGTATTATACGTACAAAACAATAATGTGTCAAACTTAATTTATTGGTCATCTTTACTTTGAAGCTTCTCGGTCGTAGCGACAATCGGCGAGACGGCGACATCGGGCAACAAGCCAAAGAGGGCGAGGATTATAATAGCAGGCAGGTCAATTGCAAGGAGTGTGACCAAAGGAGCGACTTCGATTGGGCCGAAGCAGCCGCAGGTTTTTGCGCCGATGACGACCTTCCACATAGTAACGATAAAGAAGACGACGAAGCAGAGTATCGCCACCTTCACAGCCAGCTTTTTAAATAGGCCGGAAATGAGCCACGACCCCAAAAAGACCTCGAAACCAATCTGGAAAATTATAAAAACGTTGTAAGCAATTTCCCAGACCTCTGTTCGCGGGACGTGCGAATGAGTCAGGTCCCAGGCCTTGAGGGCGGCAGCGACCAGAAGGAGGACACCCAGCAGTTTCACGGCTGCTGCGCAAAGAAACCTGAACTGGGATTTCCCATATAACATTGTATATCCTTGCTCAGCCGATAATAAATCCACCGGCCAGTATCATCAACGCCCGAACCCTGTTTTCATCCGACAGAGCTTTTGTAATATTTAATGTCTCAAGCATCATATCTCCTATACTTCGTCATATAACGAAGCATTATACGCCCCAAAAAATATTTTGTCAAACTTATTTTAAATATTATTTTAGCAGCAACCCAACGTCTTATATTCTTAAGGAAACTTGATGTCTTCCATAGTTAGCGTTCCTTAGATTCAGTTTTTTCCTGATTACCTTTCTTTGCTTCTTCTTTAGCTTGTTTTTCCCATACTGTTTTAAGGCAATTACACGCGCAGCCGTAACCTTCAAACCCATTAAAGAATTCGCATATCTTGGCAAAAAATCCTTTTTTCTTTTGTTTATCTTCGGTTGACATAAAAAACCCTAAAATCAGTTTATGGGGCGGTATAAATCAGCCAGACGCCGCCTAGTATGACCAGTATACCGCAGATTTTCTTGATAATCACCGCACCTTTGGATTTTTCATTCCAGTTCATATACCGCTGGACCACCTCCGTAAATGTCCCCGCGAATACAATCACTGAACAATGGCCGAGACCGTACACAAGCAACAGCGCTGCTCCATATAACAAATTTGTTTGTGCCGCTTTGAATGTTACCCCAAGCATAGGGGCCATATACGCAAACGTGCAGGGACCGAGAGCAACGCCAAATACAAGGCCGAGAATAAAGGCGGCCAGCATTCCTTTACGTTTCATACCTACTTTTGCCGGCCCTGAGACAGGCATTGGTATTACATCGAGCAGATGCAAGCCAACGAGAAAAAATATCAGAGCGACAAAGTAATTGCCGTATTTTCCCACGTCGCCCATCATTCTGCCCGCCGCGGCGGTTATCGCCCCGATACCCGCTATGGTAATCAGAATACCTATCGCAAAAAGTGCGGAGATAGTAAACGCCCTTTTAGTTGAAATCCTGCCCTGCTCATCGATAAAACCCACTATCAATGGAATGCTCGCCAGATGACAGGGGCTTAACAGAATGCTCAATACTCCCCATAGAAATGAGGCAGCGATGGCTATTAGCCACGACCCTTCAACTGCACGGGTCAATTGTGTAAAAAGTTCCTGCATATTATTTCTCGAGGTTTATTCCGAACTCTTTCCATTTACCAAGGATATCTTCTTTTGAGAAGAACCCTTCATGGCGATATAGTTCTTTGCCTGAAGCATCATAAAAAATCTGGGTTGGTATTATTTTTATGCCGGAATTTTTTGCCTCCTGTGGATTTTCCCAGACGTCAACAAAGACCACTTCGAGCCGGCCTTTGTATTCCTTTTTTAACTCCTCAAGTATCGGGGCCATCAGCTTGCAGGGGATACATTTAGTCGCCCCTAAATCAACAAGCTTAGGGACAGATGATGCAACTTCACTGTTTACCGGCTGGCGAGAACTTGCATCCGACACGGTGTTTGTCTGGGAGGAGACCGAATCAGAATTTGCCAAAATAGATGGTTTTGAATCAGGATTAGCGTCCTTTTGTTTCACGGCTATAACAACCCCCACTGCCACAATTAAAACAACAACCATTGCGATTTTTGCCGTTTTGTTCATAAGCGGTACCCCTTTGCGATTTAATAATGTTTTTATCCAGTGAAACAACAGCAACGCACCCGCAACTATTGCAAGCAGAATAACAGGGTTCAAGCCGCCGTTTCCGCTACACGGGCATTGTGGCAACATCTTCGATTTTCCCTTTCATATACGCTCTTCTGCACGTTATTGCAGATATTCATTGATTTCCTCTGTTACATATCGTGAGAACCCATCAGGGTCTTCAAGAAGCTGCCAGACCTTTTCAAGTTTTTTCCAGCGAACGTGTTCGCCGTCGCCAACTTCGGCGACAACCAGAGTCGGCGCATCGAGTTCAAATTTCTTTACAAACTCTTCACTGCCGGCTTCTTCCATATTCACAGGCAGCCAAATCAACGTCCCCTTGTCGATGGAGTCCTTGAATCGACCTTCGATTGTCTCGCGTGCAAGCGCCTCGATGGCAAGACAGGTAGAACAACGGACGGTGCGATGGAAATAGTAAGCGATAACAGTAGTATCATTTTCGTTCTTATCAAGTGATGCCGTTGCGTCAGAAGCTATTGAGTTATGGTTTGCCTGAAAAGTTTTTTTGGCCGTATCGCTTTTCGCTTCGCTGACAGAACTAGAATTGCCCTGCTTCTTACAACCAAAAATTATAATGGCAGACACAAGGCATATTGCCAGGAACAGTATTCTTATTTTTTCAGCCCTCATCCTGCCATCATTTCCTTGCCTTTGGCGACTACTTTACAGATATTTTCCTCTGTTACAGGAGAACTGCATTTCCCCATTCCCAAATCGGCCAGTTGCAGGTGTTGGAATTTATTGAATCTCGCCTGTTCGAGGCCGTTTTTCACGCAGTTCAAAGGACAGCCATCGATGGCCAGAATCTTATCCGCAGATTCAGTTGTTTTCATAAACCCGCTGACGCGCCCGCCGATACTCATACACTTATCCTTTCGTTCTAATTGTTAAACGCCCATCGACTAATGACGACTTCACATAACATTTAATCCACGTCCAGTGCAGGATGACATGGATAATCATCAGGACAACAAACACAACCGCCAGATAAAAATGAATGTTGCCCCACTCGTGTCGTGTCATCGACCAGAATTCTTCTATTTGTACACCACGACCGCTACCGCCGTGAAGAATGCGTCCCAAGCCGCTGGTGCCGGGCGGCAGCATATATTTTATTATAAAACCCGTAAAAGCAAGTCCCAACAGGTTCAAAAATGACACCAAGTCCAAAATAAAATTCAGCGTACTTCGCGACATCATATATTTCCTCGCACCTGCGTTTATTAAGAAAGCATTGCTTTGATTTGTTCGGGCGAAAGGACTTTGCCGACGACTTTTACCTCGCCATCGACGACAAGCGCAGGCGTCATCATCACGCCGAACTTCATTATCTCGCTAATTTGCGTCACCTTCTCAATCTGGTATTCGATGCCAAGTTCTTTCGCGGCTATTTCGGCGCTTTGTGTCAAGGCCTTGCACTTGTGACAGCCCGTGCCGAGAATCTGGATTTTTTTCATTGCTTTTTCTCCTGAGTTTTATGATTACAGAATCTGTCATCCGCGAACTTTGTGACCGGCGGGCCGGCGGAAAGCCAGCCGACGCGTTTGACTTCAAAACAGTCGAATCCGGGAACATAGGGTTTCACATCGAGCAAGGGCGTCTGGTCCAATACATCAATGTCGGCTACATAAAGGGTGCAGTTTTGGATTCTTATGAGTTTTACGGGGGATATGCCGATGGGGTTCGGCCTGCAAGGGGCACGGGTAGCAAATAATCCTCGCTCCTGCTCGTCCATATAGGGTTTGATATGTAATTGAGATTCGGTTGCGCGGTCGAACCAGTAAATAAGCCAGATTCGCTCGAAATCCTCCAAATCCTTCAAGCCCGCCGCATATTCGGGAAAAATCTCGACTCGACCCTCGGCGCCGTCGGCAAAGCTCGGCTGAATCGGCGTTCCGGTTGCCTGTTTAAAAGGCGAATAAATAATTCCAATCGGTTTTAGTTCTAAAGCTTTCTGCATCATTTATTACTTGACCACTTTGTGTGCTTTCAGGGTCATTTAGAGATATTCAGTTTGCCTTCTTGCTCCAGTTGTTGTTTGACCTTGGCCCATATCCCTTCTCTCTTGTAAATCTCTCTTACGGTCTCTATATTGGGAAACGCGATGGCCTTACCCAGACAAAGGTTGGCGCATGAATTGCAGCCCACGACACAATTGTTCGGCCTCGCTACCACCGGGCCATCTTTGGTCCAATCATAAACATTTCTCCCGCAGTTCATACACATCCCGCATTTGACACATTTTTCCAGATCGACGGTTGGAAACCACCCAATCTTTTCTCTCGGATATCCTGCCAACCACGGCATAATCTTGCCTCCTTATGTAATTGCAACTTTATACACGATAAACCAGTTTTGTGTTCTCAGGCATATTTTTATAAGCACTAACATTACAGGCACTTCAATTTCATTTTTCTTTCTCTATACTGCTTATATCAGTTTCAGCAATGGGATGTTTTCTTTTCTCAGCCGCCTTCTTGATACTATCCATCAACGCCTGTATCTTTTCGCGCTGATAACGTTCCTCATCGCTCTTTGGTTCGAGAGTGGGCTGGGTGATTTTCCAGGTGATTTTGCCGTTTAGAGGCGTTGCAGGAAATGCACCGGGGTCGAACAACTGGTACTTTCGAAAAGAAGTGGGCTGCTCCTGGTAACATGACCATACTGCTTGACGGATAACCTCGGGTAAACCCTCGTTAATCAGGTCTATCACGGTAATCTGGTCGCGAAACCGCTTGACAAACTCCGGCTGAACGTTGAAAAGGTAGGGGGTTGGCGCTTCGGTTCCGATTATCCGTTTTTGGTTGTCCAGTCCGTTCTTAGCCAGTGCTATTAAGGCGTTTCCCACCAAATGACCGGGTGATTCGGGACCGCAAACAATCAAGTAGCGGATGTTGGGATTTGAAACGACATTGCAGATGATTTTTTCGATGCCGACGTTCTCTGTTTGCAATGTGCCGGCCAGAGCTGCGCCGCTTTCAACAGCCATGCGAACAAGCTTTTCTATATCCGGCGGGGTTTGTTCCCGCATCCATCGAAGAATAACTACCACCGCGACCGGCGAATAATCATTACCTCGAAGGTAACAACCTTCTTCCGGCGGGTAGCCGACAGCCGCTTCGCTTTTTCTAATTTCGGTCACTTATCTATCCTCAAAAAGCGCCGAAGAACATCCCGACAATCGTTGACATTATTATCACAAGGGCAATAAAGACAATCATCTTTAATGTGCCTATGATTCTCTGGATAACTATCATACTCGGCAAAGATAGCGCAGGGCCTGCCAAAAGAAGCGCCAGCACAGGCCCTTTGTGCATACCAAGATTCATTAACGCCTGGGTGATGGGGATTTCGGTCAGCGTGGCGAAATACCAAAACGCCCCGATGACGCTGGCGACAAGATTGCTGCGAAGCGAATTGTCGCCGACCCATTGAGCAACCTGTTTTTCAGGCAGTAATACGCTTATGAAACCGACAATAAAAACGCCGCCATAAAGCAACGGCACAAGCATCTTGGCAAAGTCCCAGGTATTCGACATCCATTCGCGCAGTTCATCTTTTCCGAACCATCGCCAGGCCATAACCAGCACAGCAAGAGCGCACAGGCCGGCAAGATACCAGCGGATATGATAAACGCTCATCACCCAGCTTGCGCGCTCAACTGTTTTTGCTATATCGGGTTTTGACAAAGTTATTTTCTCGCCTGCCTTCAAGTCGCCCAAATCCTGCTCAAGCTGAAAACGAATGGCGTCTTTTGTTTCGTTGAGGACGACGGCATTGAAGGTGCGTCCATCGGCAGTCGTCACAGTGACATTGCCCGGATTGAACCAGTCGGAGAAGATAAGAAACATCAGCATAGCGGCAAGGAACAAGCCGCTCTTGCCGATGTGCCGGCGAGGTTTTCCCGATTGTGGCATTTGGAGAGCGGCCTCGGTCTTTGCCTTTTCGGTTTTTCGGAATATGACGGCCATAAGGACGCCGATGACAACCGCAAATACGATTGAGCCGACTGCTCGCCAAAGGCCAATTGAAAAACCGAGGACGCGTGCGGTAAGAAAAATCGCGAGGATGTTTATCGCGGGGCCGGAATACAGAAACGCGCTGGCAGGGCCAAGCCCAGCGCCAAGCTGATAAATGCCGGCGAACATCGGCAGGACGCTGCAGGAGCAGACCGCGAGGATACAGCCGGCCACCGATGCGACGCCATAAGCGAGAATAGGATTTGCCTTTGGGCCGAGGTATCGCATCACGGATTCCTGCGAAAGAAACGTGATGATTGCGCCTGCGATAAATAACGCAGGGACAATGCAGGCAAGCGTATGATTACGCGCATACCACTGAAGCAGCCGAAACGCCTCGTAAATCGCCTGCTGGGTTTTTGGATTGCTCAAAGGCAGGAAATACGCGACAAGGAAAATGCCAACAAGTGCTGCAAATATTTTTAGCTCCCTTTTCACAAAGGTTACTTCCTAAAGTGCGGCTAAAAGTTTTTTGGTTTCGTCGGCCTGCTCTTTGAGCACGCCCGATATGCAGGTGAAGAAATCAAGGATGCAGGGACATTTCAGCCCGTAGATGACCTTCAGCCCGACTTTGCGGTGCTCAAGTATGCCCGCATTTACCATAACGGCAAGATGCCGAGAGACATTCGACCTTTCAGAGCCGATGTGCAATGCAATATCGCATACGCACTGCTCCCCGTCTTTCAGGAAATCGAGAATCGCAATCCGCAAAGGATGTGCAATCGCCCCCGCTACAGCCGCATGCTTTTCAAACAATAACTGCTTATTTTTGCTGGGCATAAATCACCTTCGCATAAATAACTCAAACTGACCGAAACGACTTGTCATACCTGCGAAAGCAGGTATCCAGTAGTTTATATGCCTGTCCTCGCGAAAGAGGGGAATAATCTGGATTCCCGCTTTCGCGAGAATGACAATTTGCGTTAAATCGTTTATTAGTCATTGGTTATACAAAATTGCATTTCAAAATCGGTCAGTTTGAGCAAATTACTATGTGACTATTTACGCACATAGTAATGATATGTTCGCCGTCGTCAACAGTTTTTTAGCTCAAATCCTATAAAAACCAGGCAGGGCTAATGCAAACCAAAAAACGAGGAACTTGCAGCGGTGACCGCAGAAGCAAAATTGTCGAGTGTCTCGCCCCTCAGGCCAGCCAGAAATCGGGCCGTGTGGATAAGCAGGGCCGGTTCGTTCACCTTCTGTTTTCGCATCGGCTCAGGCGACAAATACGGGGCATCCGTCTCAATCATCAGCCGCTCCAAAGGCACATACTTTGCGACTTCGCGGGTCTTCTCGGCGTTCTTGAATGTTACCACGCCCGTAAGCGAAATGAACCAGCCCTTCTCCAAAACCGCCTTGGCCTGTTCGACCGACTCGGAAAAACAATGAAAAACCACTCCTTTCAAATCCGACCGGTGCGAATCCAAAATCTTCATCGTTTCATCGAACGCCTCCCGCGAATGAATCACAACGGGCAAATTCAATTCCGCTGCGATTTCAAGGTGTCGAACAAAACTATCCTGCTGCTTCTCGCGCGAAGAAAAATCGTAATGGAAGTCCAGACCCGTCTCGCCGATTGCGACGACCTTTTTATTCCGTGCAATTCTTTTCAGCTCGTCAATTGCCTGCTTGTCCGCTGATTTTGCATGGTGCGGATGAATCGCAACCGCTGCAAACATATTTTCAAATTTGCCTGCCAGTGCAACCGCCTTGCCGCTATCCGTTATGTCCGTGCCGACCGTTATCCAGCCGGTGACGCCGGCGTCCCGGCTACGCTGAATTACTCCGCCTATTTCCGCAAACGGCTCATACGTCAAATGACAATGCGTATCAACTAATTCCATTGGTAATCCTAAATGTGAAATCTTTAGTTATGCTTGCGACCATTTTCCGGTTTTGATAGTTATTATCAGGGACTCTACGCATTGATAATCTTCTCGCTTCGACATATATACCCTGTCGAACTTTTCGGAAAAAAGGCAATAATTGTTGTCTAACGGCAGAGGTGAGCGACCGAATTGTCAGGCGAATCAGCCCCTGCCGACTATATCAATCCTTCCTCGCTGAAATATCGTCAGCGGGTGTCTGTATTCAAGACGCAAAGTGCTTCCGGGCGCGACTTCAAAGTCCAATTCGGCCTTGCAGATTCCACGCATGATTAGAAGATAATTTATCGCGATTTTAATGTGGTGTTTACCGGGTTCCAAGTCCAATTCCGTATCCTTCCACCACGGTATTATGAATCGTTTTGTGCCATCCAACAATCCGATGGCGGGACCCCAGTGCAGAACCGCCAAAAAATTCTTCTTGAATCTTGCAATAAGCTTTGCCTTTTCCATTCTTACCTCCTTCTTTCTATCTATCTTATCCTGCATTAGGTAGTATTGTGATATTATCTTTTTTCAATGCTGCCGGTATCATTCTCTTTTGATTTCTTGCCGTTTTATTCTTTTCATCGCGGATTATACGCCTGTTGCACCGCGCTTGTCAAAAATATGGGATGATTTTCTGATGGATTTCTTATCAGGGGACGAAGGCGTTTTGGTAGTGGCGGATTTGGGGTTTTCCTTTTTGGCCGAGAACTATGGCAACGATATCGAAACGGCAGGGTCGGCTGTGGAGATTGTGTTCAGAGATAAAGTAGCGTGCGGTCTGCGCCATTTTCTGTTTTTTGGCCAGGGTTATCACGAGCTCAGCGGGTCCGAACAATTCATCGGCCCTGGTTTTTACCTCGACGAATACGACCGCTCCCTGGGGGTCGGCCATAACAAGGTCGATTTCTCCTGCCTTGCAGGAAAAGTTGCGAGTCAGTGTTTTGAATCCCTTTTGTCGGAGGAATTTTTCACAGCGGTACTCTCCCCATCGGCCCAGCCGCTTTGCGTCCGTCAGCAGTTTCTGTCTATTGAGGAGCAGGCCAAACAAGTTTTTCCTATCCTGCTATTTAACAACTGTATGTTCGCTGTGTTCCTGGGTCAGTTTTGTGGCCTTGCCCGTGCGTTCGCGCAGGTAATAGAGCTTTGCCCGTCTTGTCTTACCGCTGCGGACAGGGACAATATTGACGACGTTGGGCGAGTGGAGGGGGAAGATGCGTTCGACGCCCTCGCCGGCGACAATGCGGCGGACGGTAAACATTTCACTTAGGCCGTGGCCCTTGCGTGCGATGACGGTGCCGGTGAAGACCTGGATGCGCTCTTTGTCGCCTTCCACGATTTTGCAATGGACGTCAACGATATCGCCTATGCGGAAAAAGGGTACGTTCTTTTTCAGGCATTTACTTTCAACCGCATCTAACAATTCTGTCTTCACTGGATTACTCCTTCGTTGCTGCGAACATAGAATTCAAGCACTAACGGCATCGAAAGAGAGTAATATAGCCCTTTGCCGTCTGCAAATCAAGGGCAATTACCGCATTTGCCAGATTTTTTACACGCCAAGACCGAGCATCTGCTTTATGAATCGGACGAGTCGGCAGGTCCGAGCAGGTCCGGCCGCCAGGATTTGGTGCGTTCGTGGGCTTGTTGGCGGCGCCATTTTTTGATTTCGGCGTGGTGGCCTGAAAGGAGTATTTCGGGTACTTTCAAGCCCCGAAATTCTTCCGGCCGGGTATATTGCGGGTATTCCAAAAGACCCTCTGCGGACTCGGCAAAGGAATCGTCTTTGCTGGAGTCGTCATCGCCCAGCACACCCGGCAGCAGCCGAACCACCGTGTCGATGATTACCATAGCAGCCAGCTCCCCGCCCGTCAGCACGTAATCGCCGATTGACAACTGCTCTGCGCCGGTCAGTACCCGGATTCGCTCATCGAAACCCTCGTAATGACCTGCAATAAGGATGAGCCGTTTTTCTTTGGCCAGCTCGCACGCGATTTGCTGGTTGAATTTTCTGCCCTGGGGCGTCAGAAGAATAATCCTGCCCTTCTCAGGCGATAGTTTCGAGACGCACTCGAAACAGGAAATAACGGGACCCGGCATCATAACCATCCCAGGCCCGCCCCCGTATGGCTTGTCATCGACCTTTCTGTATTTGTCCGCTGCGAAGTCGCGTATATTGGTCAGGACGATTTCGACAATGCCGCCATTCTGCGCCCTATTCACAATCGAGGCGTTAAGAGGTGACTGAAACATCTCAGGGAAAAGTGTTAAACAATCGATTCGCATTGTTCAAACCGCAGAAAAGCACTCCCATTATATCAGGGAGTAAACAGCGGTTATTGTTTTTCCTTTTCCTCGGCCTTGGCTTGTTCCTTTGGTTCTTCCTTTGGTGCTTCCTTTGGTTCTTCCTTTGGCGCTTCCTTTGGTGTTTCCTTCGGCGCTTCCTTTGGTTCTTCCTTTGGCGATTCCTTTGGTTCTTCCTTTGGCGATTCCTTTGGTTCTTCCTTTGGCGCTTCCTTTGGTTCTTCCTTCGGCGCTTCCTTTGGTGCTTCCTTCGGCGCTTCCTTTGGCGCTTCGGCTGCGGGCTTCCCTTCCGCGACCTTTTGCAGGGCGGCCCTTTCGGACTTCATAAAAGGCAGGCCCGCTGCACGTGCCTTTTTTCTTGCCTGTGCCCGGCTGGCTTTTCTCTCTTCCGCGTATTTGTGCTTTATCCCCTTGCGAAGCAGTATCTCGGATACGGTATCGCTGGGTATCGCTCCCTTATCCAGCCAGTACTTTACCCTCTCGAGATTCAGAATTATTTGCTTGCTTGTGTCTTTTTCGAGCGGGTCGTAATGACCGAGCTTTTCGATGATTCTGCCGTCGCGAGGCGCTCGCGACTCAATGGCATTGATTCTGAAGAACGGCCTGTGCCGTCTTCCCATTCGCGTCATTCGCAGCTTAACTGACATAACATACTCCTTTTTTTGTCGTCTATAATCAATTCCCCCGGCCAATACCGATACAGCCAAAGGACAGGTTTACGAAAAATAACCAATAATATAGAACCCTGCTTTAACTCAAAAACAAGCAGTTTACCAAAATTCCTTCTTAAAGCAATAGCTTTTTTGCGTGATTTGAAATACGGCCTGCGATTCAGATTTGTCCGCCAGTGGCGGGTACGCCACTGGCGAGACCTCGCCTTTTGGCGGGTCCGCTTTTAGCGAGACCCCTCGGCTCGAAGGCCGCGAGGCCTGCGGCTCGTCAATAGGCGGGTGGGTGGATCGCTTCGTTGTCCCGGCAAGACAGAACTCCACGCGATAACAGAAATCCCATATCCCTGTCATTGCGAGGTTTACCCGCCTCCGGCGGGCCGAAGGTGGCCGTGGCAATCTCAACACCCAAAAGCCGATTTTGTTACAAATCTACAGTTTTACCTATAAACTCGAATAGCACCTGTGTTCTTTTCCCTACTGTAATTCTTCTTGCCTTTCTCGATAATCCTGAGGATAATACCGGCGAGTGAAGTGGTTCCTTTAAGGTATTAAATGGGAGATTCCTATTATGGCCGGAGCACCCCGACCCTTGCGAACTTATTACCAAATAATTGAAGTAAATAAAGCCTATAGTTTCTTAACTTTTTGAAAAGAGCGAGGTCTATATGAAAAAAGGTATTGAATGGATAGTCTTGGCTGTAATAGCTGTGGTATTCGCAGTAGTTTTTTGGGCTTGGGAACAATCCAAAGAAAGTAAAAAAGCTGTGTCTGAATCATACGCATCGCTGACCGCGGATGCAAATAACACTCAATCGTTTTATGACAAAGGATTAAAAGAAAAAGGGCAGGAAAACTGGTCTGCCGCACTTACTTATTTCCAAAAGGCAATAGAGGAGAATCCGGATAATGCCGAAGCATGGTTTCAGGTTGGTTATTGTTACGGCAGCATTGGCCGCTATCAGGAGGCGATAGAATCCTATAAGCAGGCCATTGAAATCAAGCATGATTATGCCGATGCACACTATAATATTGGCGTTACCTATACCAACCTTGGCCGCTGGCAAGATGCCATAGAATCCTTTAAACAGGCCATCAGAATCAAACCTGATTTTACCTATGCACACTATAATCTTGGAGTAGCCTACCTCAAGCTTGACCGATATCAGGAGGCGATAGAATCCTATAAGCAGGCTATCAGAATCAATCCCGATGATGCCAAGGCACACAATGGTCTTGGCGCGGCCTACCTCTCACTTGGCCGCAGTCAGGATGCCATAGAATCCTTTAAACAGGCCATCAGAATCAATCCCGATGATGCCGAGGCACACAATGGTCTTGGCGCGGCCTACCTCTCACTTGGCCGCCATCAGGATTCAATAGAATCCTATAAGCAGGCCATCAGAATCAAACCTGATTTTGCCGATGCACACTATTTGCTTGGCATGACCTATGCCAACCTTGGCCGCTCTCAAGATGCGATAGAATCCCATAAGCAGGCCATCAAAATCAAGCCGGATTATGCCGAGGCACACTATTGGCTTGGCGCGGCCTACGGCAGTCTTGGCCGTCATCAGGAGGCGATAGAAGCCTATAAGCAGGCTATCAGAATCAATCCGGATTATGCCGAGGCACACAATGGTCTTGGCGAGGCCTACGGCAGTCTTGGCCGTCATCAGGAGGCGATAGAAGCCTATAAACAGGCAATCAGAATCAAGCCGGATTTTGCCAAGGCACACTGTTTGCTTGGCGATGCCTACTACGTACTTGGCCGCCATCAAGATGCGGTAGAATCCTATAAGCAGGCCATTAGAATCAAGCCGGATGATGCCGTGGCGCACTGTGGTCTTGGTCTTGCCTACGGTATGCTTGGCCGCTATCAGGAGGCGATAGAAGCCTATAAGCAGGCTATCAGAATCAAACCTGATCTTGCTGAGGCGCACTGTTTGCTTGGCGATGCCTACTACGCACTTGGCCGCCATCAAGATGCGGTGGAAGCCATTAAACAGGCAATCAGAATCAAGCCGGATTTTGCCAAGGCACACTGGTTTCTTGGCGTTGTCTGTTTAGCAACTGGCGACAAGGGTTCAGCCCTTGAAGAATACAAAATCTTGAAAACCCTGGATACTGAAAAAGCAAACGAATTGTTTAACTTGATTTACAAGTAGGTATTTCCAATCAGCAACGCTCTTACTGCTCGGCTTTGCAAATAGTTGTGGTATAATCCACATAATAAGCCGCGATAGAGCGGTCGAATGAGTATTCGATGACAAAGGAACACAGGTGAAGAATTCCAAAGTGATTGATGGGGTGCAGCAATATGACCTTGACTCATGGCAAGATTTTTTCTCTCTCACCCAACAACTTTTCACCAAGGAACCTGCCTATATATACCGAGGTCAGGCGAACTATAATTGGCCGCTTGTTTCCAGCATAGACAGGCTCGAAAAGAAATATCCCCATCGGAAATATCTTTCTGCTTCTGCCAAGCCACAGTATTTCCAGAGTCCGCCACTTGAAGAAGAAGAGCATCTGAACGCATTCCGACGTGCAATTCTAGGACGGCGAGGATCGAACCCTGCTCCACTAGACGACGATGCATGTTGGGTGTTAGGGCAACATCATGGGTTGGCGACTCCACTGCTTGATTGGACTCGGTCTCCATTTATTGCATTGTTCTTTGCTTTCGAAGAAGAATGCGTTCGCGATGATGAAAACAAATACATCGAGCCTAAGTTTCGCGAGGTCTTCGGGTTGTCCACAAGCGTCTTGTGTGAAACAGAGGGGAAGGTGAAGGTCGTCTCTCCTCTCTGCGATGACAATTACCGCCTGACCAGTCAAGATAGCATTCTTGTAAAGATTCCTCGCCAGATAGACCTTGAAGCATTTGTGAGGAAGCAGTGGCATAGTGATACACACAGGCCTATTCTGAGAAAGTTTTGTATTCCCAATACCAATAACGATAGGCATGATTGCCTCGCTGCGCTTAACAAAATGGGCATAAACCATATGAGACTCTTTCCCGATATTAGCGGGGCAGCACGTTATGTCAACTCTCTTTGGGAACCCGGGCATGAGGATTTGATAGCGTGGGAGTAAGCATTTGAAACGGGCCAAACCGGGGCCAGCTATCGTTTTTTATTTCTAACTTTTTACTTGCCACCCATTCCGCCACACGAACGGCGGATAAATCACGCCTCGCCACAGGCTAACAAGCTCCGGCAGAATCCGTCTCTAAAAATCATCAATCAGAAATGAAATCAGTGTTATTTTACCGTCAGCCGGTAAACCGCAAATAGCGGGGGGCGACGAAGTCACCCGGCGGACGAGTAGCGGGCATTCACAGATACGCGTATCGAGAAATGACCGCTGCGAGTACGCCTCACCGGCTGACTAAATCCGGGAGAATCCGTGTTAATCCGCGGTTACAAAACCTCTGCGACCTCGGTGGCTAAATTATTTTTTTCTTTTCTGTGGCTATAAAAATCTGCGTCCTCCGCGTTGAAATCCTTTTGTGCTTTTTTGCGGCCAACTTTTCCCTCCGTTTCAAACGCTCGTTTGACGAAATTGCGCAGGTACTCTTCACCAAAAATGGGAAAAAATAAATATTTTTTGCGACTCTCCTTACCCCTGTTGCCACAACAAGTTACGTCTTTTCTTAGTGCCTTTGTGCCTTTTGTGGCGAACTTTTTTCGAATCAAACGCGCAGGTTGCTCCCATTAGTAGAGGACATCTTTTTGTCCTCTCGTTTAGCCCCCAGGCCTGCCTGGGGCTACCGCGCTCTTTTACAACTGAATAGCCGGCCCGTCATCTTTACCCAACCACCCCACCTTGCCCAAACCGCCCAGCTTCTTACTATTCGCTATCTGCTATACGCTGTAATTATGCAAAACAAACCCAATTTTCCAAAAACCAAAATGAACCTAAATATCTGTTCTGAAAGGAATTATGAAAATAAATCACCCATCCCGTCTCTGCGAAAACAAAGCCAATCTAACCCAATTTACAGTTGTTGCCGGGTTTGGAGCTTTGGGTTTGGTGCTTTGAATTTGTTTGGTATTTTGGATTTGGTGCTTGGGATTTTATTACTTGGTGACTGCACCCCCGAGTCACGGGCCACGATTATGCAAAACAAACCCAATTTTGGGAGAATGAAAAATGAACCTAACCCCCTGTTCAGAAAGGACTTACGAAGAAAAATACCCCTTCCGCCGACCCGAAAAACAAACCCAATTCAAACCCAATCAAATCGCAGCGAAGCGCAGATCCCCACGGGTGAGCTCCTTGGGCCCCTCAAACCGGGGACCCGAATCGCACCCTGAAATGCGGTCAATATTTTTTGCGGAACTTGGCGGTCGGGACGCTCAGGAGTTTTCGGTATTTTGCGACCGTCCTGCGGGCAAGGCCCGTGATACCCGTCTCGGCCAGTTTCCTTCGTATCTGCTCATCGCTGAGGGGGTTTGACTTGTCTTCATCGTCGATAATCTGCTGCAGCTTGGCCCGCACCGCCTCCCAACTGTGCTCCTGCCCGTTGGTATCCTCAAGGCCGCCTGAGAAAAACTTTCGCAGAGGCAGCATCCCCCACGAGCACTGGAGATATTTGCCCGCTACGGCCCTCGATACCGTGGCAAGATGCACGCCCACGTCATCCGCCACCTTCGACATCGGCAGGGGCCTGAGATAAAGCTGACCCTTGTCAAAGAACTCCCTCTGGTATTTGACCACCGCCTTTGCCACGTTTAACAGCGTATGCTTTCGCTGCTCGATTGCGTCTATTATCCACTGCGCCGAGCGAATGTTATTCTGGAGGAATTTCTTCGTGTTCTCGGCCACCTTGTCGCTTCTGACCATTTTCGCGTAGTAGTCGCTCACCCTTAAGCGCGGAATGGTGTAATCCGCCAGCCGAACCGTGTATTCGTCTGCATCCTCGGAGTATTCGACATTCACGTCCGCCGTAACGGGGTGGTTGGTATTTCTGCCTATCTGCAGGCCGGGCGACGTGTCGAACTTGCTCAGCCGATGAACGGCACGGTTGATTTCCTCGACGGTGCACTTCATTTTCTCCGCGATGTCGGGCAAGCGGTTCTGAAGCAGCTCATCCATATACTCCGAAACCAATCGCGTCTCAAAATTCATATCATCGCCGCTTTGTGCCAGTTGGATAAGCAAACATTCCTTAATGTCGCGAGCGCCCACGCCGGCCGGTTCGAGCTTCTGAATCAGCCCCAGCGCCTTATTCAAGTCATCCACTGTAAACGCGGTGTTCTCCTTGTTGTGCAGTTGCTCCAGACGAACCGACAGATACCCTTTTTCGTCGATGTAATCTATGATGACGCTGCCCGCCTTTTTCACGGCCTCATCTGCCTCGACCAGGCGCCACTGGTCTTCGAGAAATTCATTCAGCGATTCGGGCGGAGCTGTCGCATTCTTTATGGCCTCGAGCTTCGTATCCGGCTCATCGCTCGAGACACGGGGACGAGGTGCCAGGTCATGGTCCGCGTAATCTTTGTCGATGTAGTCCTTCATCTCTTCGTCCAGGGTCTCGACCTTTTTGAAATCCTCGCCCTGGTTCTCTGGCGCCTGTGTCGTAACATCGCCCTGGGCCGTTGTCTCTGCCTGCTGTTCCGCCGACGTTTCCTCTTCGCTCGACGACTCTTCTATCTCAAGAACGGGATTGCTGTTCAGCTCCTGCTCGATTCGCTCCTGCAGCGCAAGTATCGGGAGCTGGAGTATCTCCATTGACTGAATCATATGCGGAGCCAGCTTCATTTGCTGCTCCAGCCGGAGTTGTCCTCTCATTTCCAGTTTCATTACTAACCCAGCAAACCTGTTTTGGTATGTCGATTCGGGCGACAGACCGTTTATGCCCATTATACCATAAAAAGTGAAAAATGCAGATATGGGCTGATAATCGGGATAGTTTTATAAATCGGGGGGTTATTTTGGCCGATAATAGGAAGGTGGTTTATTGTCAGCAAAGCGAGGCGTGATATACATTTGAACTTGATTTAATGAATAACAGCGAATCCATTCAGAACGGGACCTCTGGGGGCTGCAGGATTTTCTCTATAATCGCGGACCGAGCGGAAGAGGCGATTGCCGTGCTGGATGCGAACGGGATGGTCCGTTATGCGAATGCAGCATGGTTGAGGATGCACGGGCGGGAACATCCCGGTGAAGTAGTAGGTAAGCCCATCAGCGCCTTCCATAATAAAGAGCAGATGCGGGGAGACATTCTGCCTTTTCTGCGAGAGATTGGCCAACGTGGTCAAATCAGCGGTCCAGTGGGGCATCTGCACAGCAGTGGAACAGTGGTCTCGACGAACACGACGATGACGGCGTTAAAAGGCAAAGGGGGCGAGTTGCGGGGAGTGATTGTATCCGCAATGGATACCAGCCAGACGGAACAACTTCAGAAGGACGTCAGGGGTCTTGAGCGAGAAATCGAGAAGCGGGCGGCGGAAATGAAGTCGGTTGTCGAGCGGTTAGAGGAGCAGTCAAGACAACAAGAGATGATAGAGGACCTTCTCAAGGCCCGCGGCGTGGAGCTATCCTCGGTAAACAAGCGGTTGTGGCAGTACTTGTCGGAGCGGGAAGAGGCGCAAGAGCAGTTGAGGGTGCTGAACGCGGCGCTGGCAGACAAGGACAAGGAGATGACGGGTCTGAAGGACCGACTGCAACGGCAGAGCGCCGAGCAGGTGCGTATGGAGCAGCAATGGAGGATACAGCACAGGGAGATGACGGGAGCAATCAAACAATTGCGCGACGATGTGATAGAGATGAAGCATCGTGAAGTGGAGTTTCTTGAGGATGTCGAGGTTAAACCCGAGACGATGAGCGCGAGGGGTGGGCTAGACCAGATTCAGCTCAAGGAGCTGAGCGATATGGCGAAGAAGTTTGCCGGCGATTAGTCGGAGCAGAGAGAAGGGTTTATAGCGACCAGCCGGGGCGGTAAGGGCGTTGGAGATACCGGTAGGCCTGCGGCAGATTAGTGATTTTCATATTGGTGCCGTCATAATAAATCCTGTTGTGCATCATACGAACAGCTATGCGGTATGTCTTCGCCTTGGGACACTCCTGATATTATGACAATTCATTTTTTGCGGTATCGACTATGCGGTCTATTTCTTTGGCCAGGTCTTTGTCGATGGGTTGTGGATTATGTGTTGCCAAGATGCGTCTGACTTCCTCTGCGATGCGGTCGGCCATAGATTTCCTGCCGTCGTTTTGCCAGGCGTCGAATGACTGTCTCGTCCACGCCGGGCCGGACAGCCAAAGCTCATTGCGGAAATGCTCCGCGGTGTGTGGTTCGGTGAGGAAGTTCCCCCTCGGGCCTACGGTGTTGATGACCTCGGCGGCGAGGGTGTCGCCGTTTACTTCAAAGCCCCGACGGACTCGTTTGACGTATTCAGCAAGCTCATTGTCGAGGTAAAGCCACTCTAATGACCCGGCGTGGTCTGTGCCGCAGATTCCGCAGTGCCCGAACATATCCGCTCCGGCTAATGCCCCGAGCATCATCGATGTCCCTTTTTCGATTCCCGCCTGAACGTCGGGAAGTTTTGCATCGGTAAGTCCCACGTTGACATAAACGGGAAAACCATAGAATCGGGCGAGATGAACCATTGCAATAGCCATCAGCGATTGTTCAGGCGAGCCGAAAGAGCAGATGCCCGTCCGCGGGTCCATAATATGCGGGATGCCGCCGTATGTTACAGGCGTTCCCGGTGCAAGCAGTTGGCTGACGACAATGCCGGCGAGAATTTCGGCGTTCTCCTGAGCAAGAGTACCCGCGAGCGTCCCGGGAGCGGTGGCCGAGACAATCGCCATCGGCCCTATGGAAACGCTTTGGCCCGCCTTGACAAACTCGATAAGGACATCCAAACCGTCTTTAGGCAGTTGAAGAGGACTGATTGGCTCCAGAAATGCCTCCGTCATAGGTCGCTGTCGCAACGGTTTTTCTCCGCCTGCAACGGTTTTATAAATCTCGAGAACATACTTCGCGGTGCGGGCATTGCTGACCCAGCAGCGCGTCGGCTTGGTCGTACCTTTCACTAATTCCGCAGTCAACAAGACATCTCTGTAGGTTGGCGATATTTCCTCGGGCTGCGCCATTGAACCTACGATGGTGATATTGTCGAGTGCATCGCCGAGGCGAACGGCGTCTCGCAGGTCAGAGATACCGGCGGAACGGCGCAGGCCCGTCCCGCAGTCAATCCAGGCGTACTGGCCGGGGCTGGACATCAGCACAAAATCCCCGTAACCGAATCGCGCCGTCCTGGTAAAGTCCCGGCCATAAAGAACGTATTGTTTGCCCGCACGTCCGAGGCAATCCATAACCAGCGATTCCGGCAGCCGTGCTGTCTTGTTTTGGATGTCTATTTTTCCGCCGGCCTGACCCAACAAATCCAGAACGTAATCGTGGTGGACCATAATTCCCGTACGGTAAAGAATGCTCAGCGAGGCATCATGGATGGCCTTAATCTCTTTGTCGGACAAGACCTCAATAAATATCTTTGCCATATCGGATTGCTCTTGATTCAAACCGGCAAGGCCCATCCATCGCGGTATGGCCGGCGAAGATACTGGTTCGCCTCCGGCAAATTTGTAAACTCCATCTTCTGGCCGTCCCACTTCAGTTTGTTAGCCGGAAACCGCAAGGCGATGTTGCCTAACAGTACGACCTGGGTAACAAGCGCCGCGAACTCAAAGTTTGCTCCTGCCGCAGGGCCGCCTTTGATGGCGTTCACCCATTCGTTATAATGTCCCGGCGAGCGAGGCAGTGTCTTCGCCGGCTGTGTGTACTGCTGCATCTTCGATTCCGGGATGATTCTGCCTTCTAAAATTTTCCCCTTGTCGCCCACGTATAAAACCCCGTTCTTGTCCATTTTTCTTTCTTCCTCAAGCTCCACAGGTCTGGCAGGCCTAATCCACCCGTCATACCATGTCAGCGTCACAGCAGGCATATCGCCGCGTGCGGGAAATTCATAGCGGACGATGGATGCGTGAGGAAACGTCTCCACCGGCTTGTACTCGCTCAAGTCCACGGGTACCTGGTTCGCGTAGCAGGCCTCAACGCTGACGGGCTGTTGCAGTTTGAGCGCCCTGAATATCGGGTCAAATGTGTGGCAGCCCATATCGCCCAGCGCCCCCGTTCCAAAGTCCCACCAGCCGCGCCAGGCAACCGGCAGATACACGGGATTATATGGACGAGCTGGTGCCGGCCCAAGCCACAAATCCCAGTTAATCCATTCAGGTACGGCAGGGGTCTCTTTCGGCCGGTCGATACCCTGCGGCCAGACAGGCCGATTTGTCCAGTCGTGAACCTCGCGCACTGCGCCGATTGCTCCGTCAGCGATAAACTCGGCCACGCGCCGCGTCCCCTCGGAGGCCTGCCCGGAATTGCCCATCTGCGTTGCAAGTTTCTTTTCACGCGCGACCTGCGCCATTTGACGGGCCTCATCGACCGTATGCGTCAGCGGCTTTTCACAATAGACGTGCAGCCCCTTTTTCATCGCCGTCAATGCCGCCGGCGCGTGCAGATTGTCCGTCGTTGCAACAAGAACCGCGTCGAGCTTCTCTTTTTCGAGCATCTCGCGGAAGTCGGCGTAGGTGTTGCATCCCTTGTAGGCCGCCGATTGCTTCTGTTCGGCGTAATATTTTTCAACACTTTCTTTCGCCGGCTCCGTACCCCGGTCATCCTTGTACCACCATTTGCTGTAGTCACATCTCTTGGCGGGGTCTGCCACGGCGATTACCTGCAATTCAGTAAACTCCAAAAGCTGCTGCATATCCCATGTGCCCTGCCCGCCTACTCCGATGATTCCGACATTGATTTTTTCGCTCGGGGCTGTCTCGCCCGCCCCGCCTAAAACGTACCGAGGCACAACGGTAAATGCCGTTGAAACAGCAGCCGACTTGACGAACTGCCTGCGAGATAGTTGAATGCCACTTGTTTCGTTCTTCATATTACTTCTCCAAATTCAACCAGAGGTTAATAGGGTTTTTCACTGCTTTTGGTGTAAAGGGCAGGTTGACTTTCTTGCCCGCCCCTGCCGACTGATAACCGGCATACAGAACTTGCTGTACTACTCGCCCGTCTTCGCCGGTAGCGATTGGTTTCTCCTTTCCACGCACGCAGCGGGCAAAATGCTGCATCTCCTGGGGAAAACCATAATTCCAGAGCTCCTCGAAGACAGGATATGTCCAGCCCTTTGTGGATGGGGCCTTTTCGACCGCGTAGCCGTAGCCGTATTCACTGTACGTGGGCAGCGCGTTTCCCATATGCAGGTCCGCGTATGTCACGCCGCCCTCGCCATACACCTCGATTCGGTCTTCCATACCTCCTCGGCGTGCCCAACTGTCCTCGATTAGTCCGATGGCGCCGCCTTCAAACTCGATGATACATATCGAGCTGTCCTCGCCTCTTGTCTTGTCGCCGTGTATATAAGTTCCCATCTGGCAATAGACGCTTTTTATCCTGGGCCGGTTGAGAAACCAGTAGCAGAACGCAATGCCGTGACAGCCCATATCCATAAAGACGCCGCCGCCCGATTTGCTCACGTCCCAAAACCACCCGGCGTGCGGGCCAAAATGTTTTTCACACTGTTTGACCATATACACCTTGCCGAACGCCCCCTCGTCGGCCATTTGCTTGGCCTTGACGTACTTTGGAGTAAAGAACAATTCCTCGGCGTACATCAGCAGCACACCCTTGTTTCTGCAGGTCTCAATCATCACCTCGGCCTCTTCAAGCGTCATACACAGCGGTTTCTCACAGACGACGTGCTTGCCGGCGCCGGCGATGTCGATTGTCATTTGAGCGTGAAGGTAATTCGGCGCGGCAATCGTGACCATTTCAATGTCTTTTTCTTTGAGCATTTCTCGATAATCGGTAAACACTCGCGGAATGTTATATTGTTTGGCAAGTTTACTTGCGTTGCCGGGGGTAGGCGATGCGACGGCCACGACCTCGGCTTCATCGGGCATAATCTTGAACGACTCGGCGTGTATCTGCGCCTCGAACTGCGAACCGATGATTCCAACCTTTACCTTCCCTTTTGCGGGCATAGGTTTACTCATCCTTTTTCCTGTACGTCGATTTGAGCACGTAAGATATCACGTCATCTCCTGTCTTCCGTTTATGGCGTCTGTAAGAATTCTGCCCGATGCAAATTCGATAGTTGAGCCGCTCGGCAGTCCCCGCGCCAGACGGGTGATTTTGACGCCGGTGGGCTTGAGAAGTGAGCTGATGTACAAAGCCGTCCCATCGCCGGCAAGGTTCGGATTTGTAGCCATAATAACTTCCGTGATACCCCCCTGCCGAACCCGCCTGATGAGCTGCTCAATGGTCAGGTCGCCCGGCTCGACGCCGTCAAGCGGCGCGATGTGCCCGCCAAGAACGTGATATACCCATTTGCACGACCCGGTCTTTTCCAGCATTATCAGGTCCTTGGGCTGTTCGACAACACAAACAAGCGACTTATCCCGATTCGGGTCGGCGCAAATTTTACAGGTATCGTCCTCGCAGAAGTTGAAGCAGATTTTGCATCGCCTGATTTTGGTTTTGACGTCAATGACGGCCTGGGCAAGCGCCATTGCTTCCGCAGATTCGGCCTTGAGGATATGAAACGCCAGCCGCTCTGCCGTCTTTGGCCCGATGCCCGGCAATTTGCCAAGTCCGTCTATAAGCTTATTCAATGTTTCGGTATATACACTGCTCATAATAAATATCAATACGACCGCCACTTTATAGCCGAGGAGGCGAGATGTCAACATCAGACGTCGAATGAAAACTGTTGCAAAGCGACTACTCGAAAATTATAATCTCCACGCGATGAGAACAGGGATTGTTCTGATGCTGTTGGCGCTGCTCGCTTTCGCCGGCTGTGAAGGTCAAACCGACCCGAACGAGCCGGCCGGCTTCATTCAGGTCAAGGGCTCCGATACAATCGTCAACGCCGCACAACTCGTCAGCGAAGAATTTATGAAGCAGTACCCGCACGTCTTTGTTGCTATCACAGGCGGAGGAACGGGAGTTGGGATTGCATCGCTGATTAACAAAAACTGCGATGTCGCCACGGCTTCACGCGAAATGAAAAGCAAGGAAATTGAAATCGCAAAAAAACACGGCGTCACACCCAAGGAATTTACGGTCGCTTACGACGGCGTCGCCGTAATCGTCAACAATAATAATCCCATCGATAAGCTGTCTATTGATGACCTTCACAAAATATTCACGGGTAAGGCGACCAACTGGAAGGAGTTCGGCGGTAGAGACCTTGAAATAGTAACATTGTCGCGCGAAGTAAGCTCAGGCACCCATTTATATTTCAAAGAAGAGGTTGTTCGCCTCGGCAAAAAAGACGGCGCAGAAGAATTCTCGGATAAAACCCTGTTACTTTCCTCTTCGCAGGCCATAGTCGAAGAAGTTGCAGGCAACGAGGCGGCTGTCGGTTACCTCGGTATGGGCTACGTCTCCGACAGAACAAAGGCGGTGCTCGTAGGCAAAGACAGTGACTTTTATCCCGCTGATATAAATAGCGTAATTGCAAAACGCTATCCCCTTTCGCGGGGACTTTATTTTTATACAAACGGCGAACCGAACGGCGTTGTAAAATTGTTTATTGACTTTGCGCTCGGCCCAAAAGGCCAGCAGCAGTTTGTTGAGACCGGTTTTGTGCCGCTGCGAGCAGATGATAAGAAGAAGAATTAGCGAATATGTCATAGAGTTGAGTATAAGGCTTAGCGGCTTTATAGTTATTGCATTTGTCTTTCTGATTTTTTTATTTCTGCTCAAGGATGCTCTTTCGCTGTTCAGGGTATATCGTATTGGGGATTTTCTGTTCGGGCGACATTGGCTGCCCATTTCCGAGCCGCCTAAGTTCGGCATCACCCCCCTGCTGCTCGGCTCGATATACGTCACGGCTGGAGCCATTATTATCTGCGTGCCCGTCGGCGTTGCATCGGCGATGTTCATTGCGGAAGTTGCCCCGCCTTTTTTGAAGCACATATTGAAATCGCTGATTGAGATACTGGCGTCAATACCGAGCGTTGTCCTGGGATTCATCGGGATAGTGTGGCTCGGGCCATTCCTGAAAAATACCTTCGGTCTGACGACCGGCATGTGCGGCCTGACGGGTAGTTTGCTCCTGGCGTTTATGGCACTTCCGACCGTCATCAGCATTGCTGAAGACGCCCTGATAGGCGTGCCAAAATCATTCAAAGAAGCCGCTTACGGCCTCGGCGCAACAAGGTGGCAAACCCTTTGGCGAATTATGCTGCCCGCCGCCTCATCAGGCATTATCGCAGGCGTTATGCTCGGCATCGGACGGGTCATCGGCGAAACAATGGTCGTGATGATGGTCACGGGCAACTCGCCTGTCATACCCAAATCAATCCTCCAGCCGTTAAGAACGCTCACCGCCACAATCGCCGGCGAAATGGGCGAGACGGTCGGCGGCTCCGACCATTACTTCGCGCTTTTCGCCGTCGGCTTAGTCCTGTTCATAATAACTTTCATTATAAATCTCATCGCAGATAGCTTCCTGCGAAGGGCAAGACGATGAACGCTGCAAGGATACGCGAAAAAATCGCTTTCGTAGTCCTCGGGTTTGCGACACTCCTTGTCGTCACGCCCATTGTTCTTACAATTCTCTACATTGTCAAAAACGGCATCGCCGCCGTAAACTGGGAATTCATAAGCCAGGCGCCGCGAAATGGAATGAAGCAAGGCGGCATACTTCCTGCAATAGTCGGCACAATAATACTGATAATCTGCACGATGCTTTTTTCCCTGCCTCTGGGAATTTTGTCCGCCGTCTATCTTGTCGAATATGCAAAGGACAATTTCTTTACCCGCCTCGTGAAGCTCTCGGTCGTAAATCTTTCCGGTATCCCGTCGATTGTCTATGGTTTGTTCGGTTTTACACTGTTTGTGGTCCTGCTGCGGTTTGGGACATCGATTCTGGCCGGCTCGCTGACTCTGGCGATAATGAGCTTGCCGGTCATCATTACCGCAACCAAGGAGGCGCTTGAGGCGGTCCCTGCAAGTTTCAGGGAGATTAGCTTTTCCCTCGGCGCGACAAAATGGCAGACCGTGCGATTCTGCGTACTGCCATACGCAATCCCGGGCATACTGACGGGCACGGTCTTGAGCTTGAGCAGGGCAGCGGGCGAAACCGCTCCCATCCTCTTTACTGCTGCGGCGTTTTACCTGCCTCGCCTGCCGCGTTCAATCTTCGACCAGGTTATGGCCTTGCCTTATCATCTTTATATCATAGCAACACAGGTTCCAAATATGCCTGACAAGATAAAGTTCGCTACCGGTCTTGTCCTCATAGTGCTGGTCTTCTTGATGAATTTAGTCAGCATAATTCTTCGCGCGCACTACAGGAAGAAAAAGCTATGGTAGCAGAGCCGATTCTGAAAACCGTTGACCTCAACTGCTATTTCGGCGACGCCTGCGTCCTTAAAACGCTGAATATCGAGATATTCAGCAATGATATTCTCGGCATCATCGGCCCTGCCAACAGCGGCAAAACAACCTTTCTGCGGGCGATTAATCGCCTCAATTCCCTCAACGATTCATATTCGCAAACAGGCCAAATTCTCTTTGAAGGCCAAAGTATCGGCCAAATCAGCGACAGTATCCTCCGCAAGAAAATCGGCATTATTTTTGCCCTGCCGCAGGTGTTGCCTGTAAGCATCTTCGACAACGTGGCATACGGGCCTAAGGTCCACGGCATAACCGGCAAAAGCGCCGTCACCGCCATTGTCGAGCAGTCCCTGAAAAAGGCATATCTGTGGGATGAGGTCAAAGACCGGCTGAATCTGTCGGCTATTCGCCTATCCGGCGGCCAGCAGCAACGACTCTGCATCGCAAGGACACTGGCCGTCGAGCCGGAGGTCATTCTCTACGATGAACCTTGTTCCGGGCTTGACCCCATCTCTACTGCAAAGGTCGAAGACGCAATGCAGGAGCTAAAAACCGACTACACCCAGATACTCGTCACCAATAACACCAAACAGGCCGCCAGAGTCACCGAAAGATGCGGCTTCTTTCTTATGGGTGAAATGGTCGAGATTGCCGAAACAGAGACGTTGTTCACCAGGCCGACCGACAAACGCACGGATGATTACATTACGGGCAGGTTTGGATAATATGCAGCTCCCGACAAAAATAGAAACGTTTGGTCTGAATCTGTACTACGGGGATTTTCCGGCGCTCAAGGATGTAAACATCAAAATCCCGCAGCAAAATGTCACTGCAATCATTGGTCCATCCGGCTGCGGCAAATCAACACTGCTGCGATGCTTTAACAGGATGAACGACCTCGTCGAGCATACAAGGGTTGAAGGCAAAATTCTTATTGAGGGGCAAAACATCCTCGAACCGGTCACCGATTTGATTGCACTGCGGCAAAAAGTCGGTATGGTATTCCAGCGGCCGAATGTGTTCGATTTGTCCATCTACAATAATCTTAAATTCGGGCTTCGCATTCACCGAATGCTCAAGAGCAAAAACGATATTATGGCGGCAATCAAGAACGGCCTGCAGCACGTCGGCCTTTGGGATGACTTGAAAAACAAGCTTCATAAAAACGCCCGGTCGCTCTCGCTTGAGCAGCAGCAGCGCCTTTGCATCGCCAGGGTCCTGATTCTAAAGCCCGATGTCATTCTGCTCGATGAGCCGTGCTCCGCTCTCGACCCCATCGCCACCCTGCGAATCGAGGAGCTCTTGCGGGTATTGCGGCAGGAATATACCATAGCGATAGTTACGCACAATATGCAGCAGGCGGCCCGCGCTTCGGACTATACCGGCTTTATGTATATGGGTGAGCTTATTGAATTTGGAGATACAGACCAGATTTTTACTAAACCTGCAAAGGAGCTTACGGAAAATTATATTAGCGGCCATTTCGGCTAATTCTCAGGAGGCATTACTATGAGAGAAATTTTCAGCGAACACCTCAAATCGCTCGTCAAAGACGTCACTGATATGAGTGAAATGGTAATTACGGCGACGTATCGCTCCGTCGAGGCGCTTAAAGCCCGCAATATCGACCAGGCCAGGCAGGTTATCAAGGACGACCTGCTGATAAATAAAAAGCGATGGGATATTGAGGAAAAGTGCATCAACCTTATTGCCCGCCAGCAGCCCGTCGCAAGCGACCTGCGCGAAATTATCGCCGTATTGAACATCATCACAGACCTCGAACGTATGGGCGATTACGCCGAGGGAATCGCAAAAATCGTGGTTATGCTGGGTAATGAGCCGCTCGTTAAACCGTTGGTTAATATCCCCAAAATGGCCGACAAGACAATCGCTATGCTCAAAAGGAGCATCGAAGCGTTCGCCAACCGTGATACCAAGGCCGCCAAGGCGATATGCAACCAGGATGACGAGGTTGACGCCCTCTATAACCAGGTGTACCATGATGTCCTGATGATTATGATTGAAAAACCCCACCTGGTTGAAAAAGCGACTCCCCTTATCTGGGCGGCGCACAACCTCGAACGCATCGCCGACCGCGTAACGAATATCTGCGAGCGAATAGTGTTTCTTGTCACAGGCAGTATGCAGGAGATAAACGTTTCGACGTATTGATTAATCGCCTGTTGATTTGGCAGGGGATATACTATGACACGACCGCACCTGATAGCAAAGCTGATACTTGCCGCGATGGGAGTTTATCTGCTGATGCACTTCCTGGGCGGCGTTAGTTCGGCTGTCGTGCGATTGGAGCTCAAGTGCCCCCCTGAAACCTTCACCGCAAAGATGCTCGTCATAGTAGTTGAAGCAGTCATTGCCCTTGCCGCATCAATAATTTTATTGTTCCGGCCCGATGGTTTAGCGAGGATGATAACAGGACCAGATGCAGACCAATGCGAAAAAGTCGATGTCCGTTGGACAATAGTGGCATTACGGATTACGGCGTGTTTTTGCGGACTGCTGATTCTTTATTGGCGTATAGCATTTCTGATTGTTAGCGTCCCAGCCATAATAAACGGGCCAAACATCTTATCTTATATGACACTTGAAGGTCAATCGTCGCGACTTTCAGCTCAAACATTGGCAAGAATCCTGGTGGAAGTAACCAAATGGTTCTTCGGAGTATATCTGATTTTTGGCGCTCCTCATTACGTGCGCCGGCAAATGCTGGCACCGGCAATAAAGAAACAAAATGAAACTACCGGAGTAAAAAAATATGAGCAGGAATGAGTTGCGAGTAATAGCAAGAATAGTGCTGATTGGCATCGGCCTGTATGTTCTTCTGCAAACAGTGTTGGGCATTTTGACAGGAGTTTTAATGATACTGACCGTTGTTCCTGCAGATGCGAAAAAAGCTATAACAATTACTGCATTCTCGGTAGATTTCATACTGGCGCTGCTGGCAGTATATTTTCTGGCGCGTGTTGAAGGCCACTTTTCAGCCAAAATCGTTGCGCCTGAGCCGGCTGACGATACACAAATTTCATGGATTGCTGCTGCATTCCGGCTCGTGTGCGTAACTGCGGGCATATTATTTTTATACTGGACTGCCTGTTCCTCTATTGCAACTCTGGGTTTTTATATAAGCGCTAAATTGAGCCACGCTATGGCATCAAATCCCACACAATTGTGGTCTGAGGTTATAAAATGCGTAATTCAGATTGGACTTGGTATTTACCTTGTTTTGGGCGCGCCAAGTTTTGTTCGCTGGCAGGTCAGGAAAACACTGGAGCAATGCAGAGAGATTGACTCTGGCGAACCCGCGAAGAATCCGCCGTAAAAACGCGACAAAAAAATACCGTCTGACGCCGGGCTAAATTTCCGGCATTGAGTAGAAGGCCAAGATATTTTCAGGGGGTATATCGGGCTGGAAGAGGTGGCACGGGGCGAGAATGTAGCCGCCGTTATCACCGAGGATTTTGCAGTAGCGCCTGACCTCAGAGGCGACCTGCTCGGGAGAGCCGCCGCTGAGAACTCGCTGAAGGTCGATGCCGCCATGAAAGCATAATCTATCCCCATAATCAGCTTTGAGACGCTCGGGCGACATCTCGGGCGTGACGGGCTGTATCGGGTCGAGAATGTCGATGCCGATTTCGATAAAATCCTCGATAAACGAATGAATATTGCCGCAACTGTGGAACATAACAAAAGCACCCAGGCGATGGATATGCTCGACCATTTCTTTTAGATAAGGGGCTACGAATTCGCGGAACATCTCCAGTGAAATGAGGGGTCTATCCTGGCCGCCGAGGTCGCTGATAACGAGGAAGATGTCGATTTGGCCTGGGCATGTCCGGGCTGCCCTTGTATAATCCTCGATATAGAAATCGGTAAACTTACGGCACAGAAGATGCACCCAGTCGGGATGCTCGACCATACCAATGAACATATTCTCCCAGCCGCGCACCAATGCAGGACGCTGCCATATATCGGCGAACCCGTAAATAATCGCATAATCCTTGTACTGCCGACATAGACGCCGAATGTCTGAGTAATCGAACGAATCGGCGCTGGGCCAATGAAACTCCTTCAGCTCATCCAAAGTCGTTGCGCCGGCAAGTGCGCCCGGCATATCCTCACGCATCTTCCCCCAGGGTGTATCTTTGTATTTGTACCGCTCACCCCAAAAATTCTGGAATACGCCGGCAGCAATTTCAAGCTCAGAGGGAAAGTTCGCATTGATATGGCGAATATCAACATCAAGCTGCCGCAACAGACGCTGCTCGTCACTGTGGCCGAGATATGCGAAGAGACGATTCAGGGCAGGCGGCTCTGCCTGGAAATCCCGCGGCGTTCTATCGGTTTGTTGTCGGCGAATCGCAGCTAAACATCTTTCCCTGGAGTTGATTTTCTGATTCTCCAAAGTCATTTGAGTTTTTTGTAAGTGAATACTAATGCTGCTGGCCGGTCAGAAGCGATGACTTCCAGGCCGGTGTCGGTGAGCTCTCCACCCGTCATTGTTATCTTTTCCGGTTGGTCGATGTTGGCGACCTCGTATTTTGCATCGCGGTCGAGGTCGTGGAGTTTGAGCCGGGTGGATTCACTTTCGCATTTGGAGCGTCGGAACGCCTGCACCAGGCCCGAGTCAAGTTCGGGGCGGTTGAACTGCCAGGCAATCCAGGCATCTTCGGCAAAACTCCATTCCGTGAGCGGATAGTAGTCGCCGAAGTAAATATATGGAACGATTTGGTTTCGCTGGTCGATGAGTTTGCACAGCAGTGCAAAATCGTAATCGCCGGTACGTCTCATATCGTAGCCCATACCCGTCAGAGGGGCGATGCCCGAACGGAAGGCATAGACATCGACGTGGTCTGCAACAACGACCGGAGCGCCGTAATAAGGGACCCAAAAAGCAATACCGTAGAGTTGGGTCTGCCTTCCTGTGGCGTTGCCGTAGTCGAAGTCGCTTTTATGCAGCGGGATAGAGCGGCGGAGAGTTTCAAGGTCGTTTCGTCTGCCGCCGGAAGCGCAGGTATCAATGAGCAAACCCGGGCGGCGATGACGCAGTTCATCCCAGAAGGCGAGATACCCTGTAACATGTTTAATTTCAGTTATGCCGCGTCGGTCGTTGGCATCATTTGCCCGCCAGTACCACAGCGGTTCAAAGTTAAAATCCTGGCGATAGATGTCGATGCCCTCGTCGGTGAGCATTTTGTCGATGTGATTGATGAGCCACTCGCGGGCCCGGTCGTTGCCGAGGTCTAAAAGTTTCTGCTGGCCATCAGGGCCAAGGAGCCATTCGGGGTGCTCTTTGTAGAGCCAGGTGTTGGGGGTGACGCGCTCCGGCTCGAACCAGATGAGGATGTTGACGTCGCGCGAATGGGCGTGGTCGCTTACGGCGCGGAGGCCGTTGGGGAAGCGTGTGCGGTCAACCTCCCAAGTGCCGACGTTAGGCCAGCTGGTGCCGTTCACATACCAGCCGGCGTCCATCCACCAGAAGTCAATCTTGAGACGATTGTCTATGTAGCCGTCGATGAACTGTTTCTGGTTCTGCTCGTTAGCTCCCTGCATTTCGTTGAACTGCCCACCGCTGGAAGCACTGAGCATTGGCGGCGGGAGCTTGCCGTTAAGGCGCGGTACGTTGTGTTTGAGCATCCATTGTCGCCATATATTTTGTCCGCGAAGCCAGTCGCCTCGGTAGAACTGGATGACGATGAGGGGCGAGCGGACTTCCTCACCGGGTAAAAGTTTGAAGTATGTTTGTTCCTGTCCTGCGGTGAAGTTCAGGTGATTTTTGTCGTCGCGTTCAAAGATTGCGGTCCATTGTCCCGGCCAGCCGATTGCAACTATGACACCGCCGTCGGGCCATTCGATATTGAAGTACGGCCAGTTGGTGTCACTGCCTCGGCCGCCTTTAGAACCGAGACCGCGTCGAAAGTTAGGACCGAGGCGGCTGGTGAACGGTCGGTAGTCATCGGAGGTTGCCTGGCTGCCTGCGTGGCGATGGAGGACGAACTCTCCTGTGTCTGGCCGGGTGAATATGGTGTTGACGGCTCTTATGTTGGAGATTACGGGGGTGTCTTGCGAGCCGGTGTTCTTGAAGTAGAGCGTCCACTCGATGGTAGGGAAATCGTTGTACTCTACGCTCTCGCATTTAAGTTGCAGACCCGTGTTCGGGTCGGTAAAGGTAAGAGTTCGAGCGGAGCGATTCTCATTGAGTTTTCGGTCTCTGGTGCCGCAGCGCCAGCCCCTGAGAAACTCGTTTGACGATTGGCTCCCGTAGGAGAAAGTAAAGGGCGGAACCGGCGCATTCGGCTCAAGATTCGTGTTTATCCAGTCCTTTGCAATTGCCATCTCCTCCGGCCGCGACTCTACAGCAGACGCTTGCAGCAAAATCAAAACAGCCCCAAAAACTGCGAATATCGCGGTGCTGCCAAATCGCTTCATAACTCACCCTTGATTTCTGTTCTTTTATTTACACTTTAAAGAATATCTTATGCCGGTACAAAAAGAACAGCAGCAACCACTTGACCATCAGCACGCTGAACGCCGGAACCAGCGGCTTGATTATGCCTGCGTACTCGGCAATACCCCCGACGAAGAAATTAGCGATACCGTCGAAGTTCACAAAACTCTGGAGGAAGTATATCGTGATGGGATTGGCTCCTATGACGGCAAAGAAGAATGCCCAGGCGGAACACTTTCTCACGTCGATTATCCAGTAGAAGACAGCAAGCAGAAGCAGCGACCAGCCCGCGGCAAAAAGGACATAAGAGCTTGTCCATATAACCTTGATAATCGGAAATGAAAATCCCCACAAATACCCCAACGCCAGACAGCCGATGCCGGCAATGCCCAAAACAATTGCCTTAATGTTGCCGGACCGGCCTGAGCCAAGCCAGCCGCCCGCCAACGCCCCTATCAGCACGGTTGAAATTGCCGGTATCGTGGAGGCAAGCCCCTCGTTGTCCCCGTATGTAAAGCAGCAGAATTTGCCGGGAATCAGCAGCCGGTCGATATACGCGGGCAGACACCCTTCAGGCGTGATTACACCGGCGCCGTACCCGGGCACTGGAACAAACATCACCAAGGCCCAATACCCGACTAACAGCCATATCGCCACTACGGCCTGCATCATCCGGCTGGTGTACATCACCACTAAACCAGCAAAGAAATAACACAGTCCAATTCGCTGGAGCACGCCGGGCCAGCGCATCTGGTCAAAGCTTAACCGCAACAGCCCGTTAAAAATCAATCCTAACAAAATCAGTACCGCGCTGCGCGTCAGAATGTGGAGAAAGAGCGTCTTTCGACTATGCCCCTGCTGCAAACGCCGCGAAATTGAAAAAGGTAAAACCGTCCCCATTATGAAAAGAAACAGCGGAAATATCAGGTCCTCAAAGTGAAATCCCTGCCATTCAACGTGCTCAAGCTGCTGCTGAATTGTCTCGGTTAAGGGATTTTTCCAAATCTTCGGCAGCGCCTCGAACAGTGTTCCGCCGCCGATAATCCAGAACATATCGAATCCACGCAATGCGTCAATGGACGCTATTCGCCCTTGCGGCAGAAGATGTGTTTGACCGCTTGCCATTTTCCTGTCTCCCTGTAAGAACAACACTACTTATCATCGATACCGGTTATTGTCGCATCCAGTCCCAGCACAACTGTTTTTACCGCAGGGTCGTTAATCAGCTCGTTTTGCCGCTGGCTTGCGCCCTTCGGCGCCGCTGCAGCAAGCGCGCTTTGCTGCCCGACTTCATCCGAAAGTTTCACCTTCACGGTAACAGGTCTCTTACAGTAATCGCAAAGCAGCGACTGAATCTGCTCCAATCGCCCATTGCTCTCGCACATCTTCTTGTGCGTCTGGCACGAGGCGGGAAACATCAGTGTAATAACATTGTCCTGCTCGGTTGCGGGCTGCGCCGCGGACAACAGACCCGCTGTGCCCTGGCCAAGTTTATCTGCGATGAGCTTTAAGATATCCTGCCAATTGTTTCTTATTGAGTTTGATTCAGCGCTCGGCGGCGTACCAGCCGGTATGGCGGATGGGATTGTCGGCGTCGCCGATGCGGGCTTGTCAAGGTCGGTCAATTGTTTTTTTTTAACGGCCGCCTGCTGTGGTTGTGACACAAGTGCATCGACGTTGATAAAATGCTCGCTGAGCGCAAGCCGCAGTATCGCAGCATCGAGAAGCGCCCTCGCCGTGTCGCTGTTCTTCAGCGACCATCGAAGCTTCTCAAGTGCGGTTATATTATAGATAAGCGCGGCTATATCAAACTTGCCCGCCAGTGCTGCTGCCTGCTCCTTCTGCTGAGTGCTCAAAATCAACGTCTGGTTATCGGCTCCCCCGGCCTTTATCAGCATAAGGTCTCGCATATAATCCACAAGAGCATCCGCAACCTGCACCTCGCTAAGCCCGGTTGTAACCAAATCCTCAACCCCTGCCAGTGTCCCACCGGCGTCGCTGTCGGCGATTTTGACAAGAAGATTATGAACCTTCTCGCTGTTCGGACAGCCAAGATACTCTTCGAGAAGTTTCGCCGACAACGGCTCAACGCCCGTGCTTATCAGCCGGTCGAGCAAACTCAGGCCGTCGCGCATTGAGCCATTAGCAAGTTTGGCCAATGCCAAAACGAGGTCCTCGTCGTATTTTATTTTCTCCTGGTTCAAAATGGCTTTAAGCTGTCCGGCAATCATCGCAGGCGAGATATTTCTGAAATCAAACCGCTGGCACCGCGACTGAACGGTCGGAATGACCTTGCCCGGCTCGGTTGTTGCAAAGATAAATTTTACGTGGCTGGGCGGCTCTTCGAGGATTTTCAATAGCGCATTAAAGGCGTTGGGGCTGAGCATATGCACTTCATCGATGATATAGATTTTGAACCTGGCGCGTGCAGGCCGATAAATTGCGTTTTCGCGCAGGCGTCTGACCTCTTCGACGCCGTTGTTTGAGGCCCCGTCAATTTCGATTACGTCTATATCCTCGCCCAGATTCACGTTGATGCAACTGTCGCACTTGCAGCACGGCTCGACCGTCGGCTTATCTGCTTTAAGACAATTCAGCGCCTTTGCAAGAATCCTCGCCATCGTCGTCTTGCCTACACCCCGCGTCCCCGTGAAAAGGTACGCATGCGCAACCCGGTCAGTCTTGATTGCATTCTTGAGCGTCTGCGCAATCGGCTCCTGCCCAACGACTTCGTCGAAGGTTTGCGAGCGATATTTGCGAGCGAGCACTGTATAGGCCATAACTGATTGATTATTGATAATTGATTATTGATTATTTATTGCCTGCCGGCAAATTCTGAACTCCTGCTTTTCACTGTCTTCCTCGATTTAACAAAAATTTTCGTCAGTTCTTCCGACTCTATAAGCAATGGAAAAACCAGCTTTTCCTTAAGGAGTTTTTCACAAATTATAAACTCCAGCCAAAAGGCGGACTCATCGGCTTCTTCTGTCACAATGCTCAGCTTGAAAGCAAAATCTGTTTTCGATTGTGCAAGACAGGCCGCCCGATAATTTGCGCCAACTGAAGTCCCGCACTTAATTAACTGCCTGCGAACGTGTCTGCCCAACGGCGTATCAGGCAATGCCACAGCAAGTTTAACGCAACGATGGGCGAAATCATTTGTTCTTTTCTTGAGTTCGTCGCTGTCTATTTACAATCATCAATAATCTATTATCAATCATCAATGAAAATTCCGGCCGGGTTTGCCACGGCACTGCCAACACACGCTTATGGCTGCACGGTTCCCCGCCTGACCAGGTTCACGGGTCGGCCTGCATGGGACCCGGCCGGTAATTTCGATTTACTATTTTCAATTTTCCATTTACTATTCTGACGACAGGAGTATAACAACAGGGCAAATAATTTCCAGAGAAACATTGCTTTACGGCGTTTTTTGGCTGAATATAATCAGCTATTCAGCTAATAGGATGACTGGAGCGGAAAAAAAGAACCTTACATAAGGGAGCCAGGTATGAAAGTCAGAATTGAGGATACCTGCACGGCGTGCGGTTTGTGCTGCGATACCTGCCCGGAGGTCTTCGAAATGGGCCCCGATATGGCGCAGGTCAAATCGTCTGAAGTCCCGGCTGAACACGAGGACGCTGTCCAACAGGCCGCTGACGAGTGCCCCGTCGAGGCCATTGTGGTTGAATAGCTGTCGGTGGCGAGCCAGCTTCTCCGTATCGAAGATGCCGCTGGTCCTGCCTACCGCCGGAACCTCCACATTTCGACTGTCATCTTATCCGCTTCCACCCACTCTACGTGCCAGTCAAGGAAAAGACAGTGACAGCCCGTCCTCTGTTTGCCCTTATTGTGCCTGGCCCGTGCAATACGCCTGCCATCCCACCTCGCCTGAGCCGGTTTGACATTCGTGGGCAGGTGATCGACGCTCCATACGTCGCACATATGCCAGCCCCAGTCCGAAGGTTTTCTGATAATGTCACGCCATGAACCGCTCTCGTTGTCCGCTATGTAAATTGTGCTGTCCAGCCGCCTAAGGGCAAACATATTTGTCGGCTTGTCTATCGGATGTCCAAGTATATCGCACGGGTCGGTGAACTCCCACGCATTATTCACAAAGCATATCGTCTGCTCCTTGTTCGGATAGCTCGGACAGCGAAATATCTTTACGTGCCGATAGTCGTTGTCAATTGGACGCTCCGCCAGATAAGGCATAAAGAGTTGAAACCACGTCGTCTCGACTGTTGAGGTCCCCCGCGGAATCAGCCCGTCAGAACGCTCGGTGTAAAAGTGCGCCGCCAGACCGACCTGACGCAAGTTGCTCTTGCATACCGCCCCCTGTGCCTGTCGCCTTGCCCCGCTTAATACCGGCACCATTATCGCCATCAGCAGCGCAATTATCGCTATAACCACAAGAAGCTCTATCAGCGTAAACGCTTTTTGTTGTTGCATATACTTTTTTATATCGAGAGTTCTTTGCTTCGCTGACAGGCCGCCTTGAGAGCTTCCGCTATCAGCCCGCTGAAATTGTAGTGTGAAAAAATCTTCATCGCCGCCTCGGTCGTGCCGCCCGGAGACGCCACCTTGCGACGCAGCTCCGATGGGCTTTCGCCTAATTTATCGCGCTCGTTCGCCAGCATTGCTGCCCCCTTTGCCGTCTGCAATACCAGAATTTTGGCAATCTCGCCCGGCAGACCCAGGTTGTGTGCCGCAGTTATCATTTCTTCCATCAGCATGAAAAAATACGCCGGCCCCGAACCGCTTACCGCCGTCACCGCGTCAATCAACTCTTCGTTATCCACTATCACGGTCTTACCCACCGCTGAGAAAACCTCCAATGCCCTTGCCATCATCGGCCTTGCCCTGGCGTTCGCAAATAACGCGCTCGCGCCTTCGCCTATCAACGCAGGCATGTTCGGCATCACCCGAACTATCGGCACATCGCCAAGTACCGCGGCGATTTTCGCAATTCTTATCCCTGCTGCAATCGAGATTACCAGCGTGCTGTGTCTGACCGCCCCTTTTATGCCTTGAAGCGCCTCCGCCATATTCTGCGGCTTGATGGCCAGAACCAGCGTATCAACCTTGCCGGCCAGCGCCCCGCTGCTCTCTGCCGCCTGAACGTGATATTGTGTTGTCAAATGCAGCAGACGGTCTGACCGAATGTCGCTTACTAAAATGTTCTTCGGCTTGCACAACCGTGCGCTGATAATGCCCTTTATCAACGCCTCTCCCATATTCCCCCCGCCGATAAATCCTATCGTATCCATAATTTCTCCTTGTCGTGACCAATGCCGGAATTATAATCTTTGGTTGTTTATTCGGCAGTCAATATAAGTCCGTTTACGGAGAAACACAATGCAAAAGAAAGTCAAGTTCGAGCAGGCAGTTAAAACCAAATACCCTGAACAAATCGTGATTGTTATTGCAAAAGACAAGTACGGCAAGGCAAATCCCGTCACGCTCGGCTGGACTATGATTGCCTCAGGCGAGCCGCCTATGATGGCTATCGGCGTCTATAAAGGCCATTACTCCGTCAAATGTATCTGCCATTCGAAGTGTTTTACGCTTGTTTACCCCTCATCCGATATGGCCAAAGCAGCCCTGTTCTTCGGCTCACATTCAGGACGCGACACTGACAAACTAAACGAATTTCCCTGCAAGACCGCGCCTGCTAAAAAGATTGATTCTGTCCTCCTTACCGACGCCGTTGCCAATTTTGAATGTCGCTTAGTTAAGCAGATTCCCATCGGCGACCACGTCACCTTCATCGGCCAGGTTCTCTGCTCCCACATCAACACCAAACGCAAGAAACGCCTCTACTCATTAGGCAGCGGCCACAAACTCGGCGCAGTATAATTTTACCGCAGACCTGTCCTGAGCGAAGTCGAAGGAGAACGCAGAGACCACAGATACGTTAAACGGTTGCGGATGCGCGACTCGTATCGGTTACGTTAACCGTAAGACGATTGACGAAACGATCAGCGCAACCGATAAACGAATTGCGAAACCTGTGTTTTTACGCCCTGCGCTTCCTCAGCATCAAACCGCCGAGGCCTAGAAGCAAAAGCGTGGCCGGTTCGGGAATCTGCGTCGCGATAAACTGCGGAATGCTCAAGCCCGATGCGAAGACGGAACCGTTTCCGCTCGAATCGAATTTCATAATCGCGCCGACTTCAACCGCATAGAGATAGCCACTGCTGTCAAACGCAAGGCCTGTAGGGTTGCTCAATCCCGAGGCGAAAAGTGACCCGTTTCCGGTCGAATCAAATTTATTAATTGTCCCGATGTTATAATTGGCCACATAGAGATAGCCGCTGGCGTCAAACGCAAGACCCACGGGATTGCTCAATCCCGAGGCGAAGATAGACCCGTTTCCACTCGGATCGAATTTTATAATCGTCCCGCCATTATACCCGCTGGCATAGAGATAGCCGCTTTCGTCAAACGCAAGGCCCTGGAGGTAGCTCGAAGACGAGGCGAATAGCGACCCGTGTCCGCTCGAATCGAATTTCGTAATCGACTTGCCGAAATAACTGGCTGCGTAGAGATTGCCTCCGCTGTCAAACGCAAGACCAGAAGGACTGTACAATCCCGAGGCGAAGATGGACTCGTTTCCGCTTGAATCGAACTTCCTAATCGTTTCGTTGCCGTAATTGGTCGCATAAAGATTGCCGCTGCGGTCGAAGGCAAGACCATCCGGGCCGTCCTGACCCGAGGCGAAGGTGGACATGTTTCCGCTTGAATCAAATTTCATAATCGTATTGTCACCGGTACATGATACGTAGATGTTGTCGGCGTTTGTGAGGGAACTGGCCAGAAAGACCAGCACGGTCATGGCGAACAATGTACTGCTGATTTGGTGATGATTTGTTTTCATTTTCTTCTCCTTCAAAAACTGTTGGTTTTTTACAAAAAAAGTGGCTTGAAAGTATTAGTTTCTTTTCACGGCGGGGCGCGGGAGATGAGATGCGACTTGGGGAATTGGAGAGGATTTGCGAGGATGCGGACAGGGAGACCACCTAAATTACCCCCACCCGTCAGATTAACAATTCTCTCTCTCATTCGTTCTCTCCCACTTCACAAGCCGGCAAGCGCGCCATTACTCCGGCTCTTTAGCAAAGAGATTTTCAGCGTGAGAAGGAAAAGTCGAAGTGCGAATGTGTCTCTTGGTACCCTCCTCACGGGTATTTCGCCACCAAATCTACACCTGTTCCACAGAAATGTCAAGGGAAAAAGCCCCATAAAATGCGATTTTTTGCTGAAATTGCCGCAGTCGGCTTAAAAACCGACCTTCAATCCCATTTTGTTGCTTCCTCAGGTCATTTCGACCGAAGTCCCGCCCGGCGCAAACTCATCCCCATTTATCCCCGAAGTTTACCCGCCGCAGGCGTGGTTTACCCGCCACTGGCGTGCTCGCTTCGAGATTTATGTTCCCTAATCAGTTTGCCTTTGCCGGTGCGAAGGCGGCTAAGGAGTGAGAATTCCTGTTGGCGGGCCCGGACCAACTCAGTGTTACGGTTCCGGCTGTTGAAACCGCCCTGGTGCTTGTTGCCCCGCTGGAACTATCTGCTGAAACGTCCCACCGCTCGACCATACCGCTTGCCGTGGTTGTAAACGAGCCGGGATTGCCCGAGCCGACCACGTCAACAACCCATGCCCCGTTTGTGAGTGTTGTAATATTGGTTGAGATTGTCGCTGAGCCGGTGTTGGAATTGGTATTGACCGCTTCCGGCGCCTGCTGTTTGACGTTGGCGAGCGACACCGCACCACCATTTCTGTTATCGACCTGTCCTGCATACGTTACAGTGACGGTATAAGTCCCCGCCGCCGGCAAAATTCCGTTCAGGAGGTAATACAATTCCGTTTTCATTCGGATGCTTGTCCCCTCAATTCGTGATGAACCCGGCACAAGAGTCATTGTGACGCCGTTATATTTGACGCTGCTTACTACCAGGTCATTGACGCAGGGGTCTTCGGCTGCAACGCCGACCACCAGAACACGATTGGGGTCGCCGCTGAGAGTGTGCGACCACGACAAAGAGTTTCCTTCAGTGCTCGCGTAGTTGGAGCTATTTGAGTCAAATGTGATTCCGCCGGCAGGATAGGTGGTAGCGGAGGCGTTGCCGGAATATCCTGTTTCGTTGTGGTTGCAGGATTTATCCCGCGCCTTGACGCGATAGGTGTACTGGGTACCCGGTAACAGGCCGCTGTCGGTATAGGCGGTGCTGGTTTGCCAGCCGGAGTCGTTACCCCCTGCCGTGAGACAATCAAAGAGATACTCGACGTCCGACAAATCCTTTGCGGTCGTCGCAGTCATCGTAATTGAGGAAGTGCTCATTGGTGCAGGCACAGCCGCCCAGGTCATCGGCGATGGTGTCGGCGGGTCTGTATCGGCGACAACGACCGGCGAAGTAGAGACAAACTGATAATGTCCCGAGCCGACGGCAAAGACGGCCGCGGTATCGGTCATTTCAACAAAATTGATATCGGGTACGCTCAATGCCGGGACGCCGCCTTCATTAACGTCGTTGACGTCTCCGGCAGGGACGTAAATTCTCGCAGTTGCGTTGGCGGGGACAGTAACATCGAGCGTCAGGATGCTATCTTCAAGCCGCCAGTATGATTCGACCTGTCCCCTGATTGAGTCATAGCTGCCGCGTGCCCAGGATAGACCTGCGATGACATTGGGTCTGATTATGATTTTGTCAAAGCCGACTGCGTTCGGGTCCGGGCTGATGCCCGCAAGGCCTTTCATAAACCATTCACAGACCGAGCCGAACATCGGATGATTTCTTGAGCCGCCGCCATCCCATTGTTCCCAGATAGTAGTTGCGCCGTTATTGAGCATATACCCGTAGCCGGGATAGGTGCGAGCGTTTGAAATCACAAAAGCGGGGTAGGCATTGTCCGTCGCGGTCAACTGGTCAAACATATACTTTGTTCCGAAGATACCGGTTGTCAGATGCCCGGAATGGTCAGCTACGTCTTCGACAAGCACGGAGGTAACAAGGTCGCGGTAGCCGGACGGGACAAGGTTGAAGTAAAGTGGGAATGCCTGGCAGGCCTGTGTCCCTGTATAATACACACCTGTCCCGGCATTGAAGAACTGATTGTTAAAGGCATTTTTTATGTTGTTGGCAAGCGCGCCGTATGTTGCCGCATCGGCGGATTTACCGAGCAGCCCTGCTATGTCGGAGCACAGTTTTGCATTGTAATAGAAAAACGCGGTGCTGGTAAGCGGGGTGGGCTTCGGGTCGATAGAGGCATGGTCGCCGATACCGTTCGAGATTATGTAGCCGACGTCGCAGGCATCGAGCAGGTTGACCCAGTTGCGCATAGCGTCATACTGCTCAGCGAGCAGGTCGGTCTCGCCATAGTATTGGCGGAGTTTCCAGAGCAAGAGGGGATGTGCGGTGCCCCAGCCAATCGGCCCCGAACCCTGGCCGAAGCCCTGGTCGGCGATACCGATGTAAGGCGCGGTTTCAGGAAAGCCGCCGTTGGGTCTTACCGCATCGTTAAAATCGCGGACGACCTTGCGGTAGAAGTTCGACATATCGAGGTCGAACATCACAGCCTCGGCGGATGACACGATGTCCCCGCCGTAGCCGAGTTTTTCTCTGCCCGGACAATCCGACTGCACTGAAAACATATTGCTGCGAATCGTCCAGTCGAACATTTTCCACAAATCATTAAACATCGGATTCGAGCACGCGAATGTCCCCACGGCATCGACATCCGAATTCATTCGCAGCCCCTCAATCGTATCGAGCGTTGGTGTGCCGGGATACCCCGTCAGCTCAACGTACCTGAAGCCATGGAACGTAAACCGCGCCGAATAAACCTCTTCGCCGCCGCCTTTGCAGATATAGACGTCGTTCTGGTCGGCGCTGTGCGGCGGGTCGGGGTGACACCAGGATTCGCCGATGTAGCCGGCCCGCGTCGTTGAGACATTAAGCGTGCCATCGGAATAGAGCAATTCGCCGTAGCGCATCCTGATTTGTGTCCCCGCTGAGCCGGTTACTTTTAATCGGGCGACACCCGCGAAGTTCTGGCCCATATCGAAAATATAAACGCCCGGCTGCGGCTGTGTCATCGCAACCGGTTTGACAATCGCCGTCATCCTCACGGGCGGCGTCATCTGCGCCCGCAATGTCCCCATCGGCTCGCGCGCCATATTCGCATCATTCCACGATGAATCGTCAAAGCCCGGCTGGTCCCAACCAGTAACCTCAAGACGTGCATCATACCTCTCACCCAGATAGACATTGTTCCGCAGAATCGGCCCTTCGCCGACCTTCCAGCCGGTATTGGTTGCTACCGTCTGCGTCGTGCCGTCCGTGAACTTGATATTGAGTTGCGCAATCACCCTCGGCCGACCAACGGCGAGAAAATCACGAAAATTAAAACTGCAAAATAACCTTATCGGCAGCGGATTATACCAGCCGTTGCCTAACACCACGCCGATACAGTTCTGCCCCGTTGTCAGCATATCAGTTACATCATAAGTCGAATAAAGTACGCGCTTCGAGTACGTCGTCCAGGCCGGGTCAAGCATCGCATCCCCAATCCGCCCGCCGTTCAAAGTTGCCTCGTAATAACCAAGTCCGCTTATATACAGCGTTGCTCGCTCTATCGGTTTTGATACCGTGAATTGCTTTCTAAACAACGCAACAGGGTCATCCTCGAAGAAACTGTTGTAGTCAGCAGGTGTGGGCTTGCCGTCGTTTATCCATATCCCGGCCCAGTCGCCGGAACTGAGCAATCCCATTGACCAATAGGCCGCCTCGCTCCAACTGCTCTTGCGCCCGGCGCTATCCCATACTCGCACCTTCCACCAGCACTCCTGCCCCGAAACAAGGGCACTGCCGCCGTAGGCGGTATTCAACGACGCCGTCGAACTCACCTTCCCGCTGTTCCACAGGTCCGCCTTTGTCTCCGTCAGCTTTTCCGGACTCGTTGCAACCAGAATCTGGTACGCACTCTGTTGATAATTTCGCCTGCTCGTCTCGATGACCCAGGACAACCGCGGACTGGGATTATCAACACCAGGCGGATTATCGCGGTATTCACAAGATAACTTCAACCTTACCGCCTGACCGCATCCCGCTTCCCCCGGCACTGTGCAGTCAGGCCAGCCCGCTGCAAACTCCTCAAGGTCGTAAATATCAACGAACAGGTCGCCATTGATGTCCCCGGACCCTGCTTCCTCTAACCACACTGCCGCAATCAGGGCATAATCCGTCAGATTTACCCGGCAGTCGCCATTGATGTCCCCGGCCAATATGCCCAGCGACCCGCAATCATTTTCATTGATAGTAACAAGAACGTCCTGCACTTCATTGTTGTTGTAGTTCGAATCGGCGCTCGATACGGTGTGGCGGATGACCACGTAATGCGGCTGCGACTCGATGACGTTATCGTCAATCGCGGTTATCGTGACGATTTTCGCCGACCAGTCCTCAGGCGTAAATGTCACTACAGTCGGCAGCACTACCTGATTCGGCTCGCAATCCTGATGCAGGTAAACGTTGACCGCCGCAGCCGGTGCCGAGTCAAGTGCTATCGTGTAACTATCGGATGTTTGATTCTGTTCGCTGACCGTCGGCGAGTACCCCCCCTGCTCGATTATTATCTCTCCCAACGCTGGATACGCCTGACAAAAAACCAGGCAGGTCACAATGACAAAAAGGATACCCTTATTCAAATCACACCTCCTCGTTCAGGCATTCGGCCCCCGATTTGTCCTGGGCCCATCCAGGGCGTGCATTTTCATTCCGTCTGTAAGTATATTATGCCAAAAACTCACCCTCCTGTCAAGGCGCAGGCAGGTCATTTGACGCGTTTGAAACACTTATCCCGTGAGCAACTCGAATTCTTCCGGACTGAGGGATTGCCGCAGCTTCTGCAGCGCGCCAAGCTCGATTTGCCGGACCCTCTCCCGCGTAAGTACCAGGTCATCGCCGATTTGTTTGAGCGTCTTTTTGTTCTTGCGAATCAATGTCCCCGTCAAACCGAAGTGGTTTATGATTACATACTGCTCGCGCTCATCGAGATTGTCTTTAATCACATCGAGCAAATTGTGCCTTGCCTTTTCGACCTCCGCCACAGACGGCGCCGCAGTTGCCCGCAGGTCCTCATAGGCATCGAGAATCGGTTCGCCGGTGGGTTTGTCGGGTCTGGCCGCCTCGCCGGGTATCTTCCTGGCAAAGTCCTTCATTATCACCCAGCTTGCGTATGTGGCGAATCTGAAACCCTTCGTGTAGTCGAATTTCTCCACTGCATGCATAAGCGAAATATTGCCCTCGCTGACCAAATCCAGCAGGTTGGCTTCCGCCGTTGCGTGTCTGCCCGCGATGCTGACAACTAACCGCAGGTTGGCCTCAATGATTATCTTTTTGATTTTCTCCGCCTCTGTGAGCCGGTCTTCAATATCATCGAGCAGGTTGGCGGATGCGTTGGTCGTCTTTAAATCGGCCTTGCCTTTTGCTGCAAGATACTTCAGGTAGTTGTACCTGCGAAATAACGCCGCCTCCTGTTCCCGGTTGAGCATCGGAGCGCCTTTGATGGAGTTAAGATAATCGGATAGCGACCCCGCAATTTTTGCCGTCTCCGTGCCTTTGACAGCCGCCGGCAGCCCCGACGGAATCACACCTTCAGGAATGTCTTTTTCGGCTTCGGGCCTGAGGAACTCTTCGCTTTCGACATACTCGATTTTTCTCGCCAGAATTGCCTTTATCCTTCGCTGCTTTATGATTCTGTAGGTCGAGCTTCTGCTCCTCTTAAAGCGGGCCATCAATTCTCGAATCGGCGTTACGTGCCTGAAAAGCCGGTAAAGTTCGCCGGCATCGGCGGAGCTGATTGCGGAACTCGCCGGCCTGATGACTGCCTTATCAGGATTTGCCTTTTGATAATCAGCCAGCGCCGCCCTGATGGTTTCGTGTCCCCTGCCGCACTCGTGTGCAATCGTCTCGATGATGCAATATCGGCTTAGATTCGAGCGTTTGGTTAGCGCCGCTGCTCGTCTGATGATTTGCTTTTTTTCTTTCACCGTCAGGCGCGAAAAATGTCCTGCCTTTTCGACCACCCCCGGATTATCGGCGAGGAATCTGTCCACTGCCGACTGTGTAAAGCCGAGCCGTTTCCTGCCGTCATCAAATACGAATTTGCGCGCCTTCAGCCCGCGCTTCCGCCAGCGCGATATGGTTTTCGTTGATACACGCAGTACCTGGGTAGCTTGTTCGGTGGTATAAACCTTTTCGCCCCGGCCTGAGGCAACCTCCGCAACCTGACCTGACAGCTTCCAGATAAATATCTGAAGGTCCTCCGCCAGCTCGCTGCCCTTTACATTCTCCTGCGGCGAAGGACTTTTGGGCCTGAATCCTGTGATTTTGAACCACACAAATTCAACCGGGTACTCGGCTGCCTTGTTCCTTTCTGCAATCCCCAGCAGCTTCTCCGCAGCGTCAAGCTGTTTTCGCCGCTGCTTAGGCGGAGTGAATTTCAGTTGTGTCAGCAATTCTGCTAAAGTCGGATTTTTTATCTGCCGCATATTGCCGCCGTAAAAACATATCTTCTACGCAACAATCGCGCTTATTTTAGCATTTTTTGCGCAGATAAACAGACGAGGTTTGCTGTTTTTGGTGCCTGCTGAAAAAGTGTAGCGGCGCTACGCAATAAGTCGTTTTGCCAAATCGACCGCTGATGCCGCATCCGGGGCGTAGCCGTCCGCGCCGATTTTGTCGGCGTAGTTCTGTGTGACAGGCGCACCCCCAATCATAACCTTGGTGGAAAGACCTGATTTTTTAATGGCCTGAATCGTCTTTTCCATCGAAGGCATTGTCGTCGTTAGCAGTGCGCTCATACCGATAAGGTCCGCACCGGCGTTCTTTGCCTGCTGGATGAATTTATCGCTTGTGACATCAACGCCGAGGTCAACTACCTCAAAGCCCGCTCCTTTGAGCATCATTGCCACAAGGTTCTTGCCGATATCGTGAAGGTCGCCCTGGACGGTCCCAATTACTAATTTCCCGACCGGTTTTACGCCTGCCTTGACAAGTTCCGGCTCGAGTATTTGCATCGCCATTTTCATAGCTCGTGCCGCGATGAGAACTTCCGGGATATATACCTGATTATTTTTGAAACGCATGCCGATAACGTCCATACCTGCTATCAGGCCTTCGTTTAGGATTTTCTCGGCGGCTGTTCGCTCCTGAATCGCCGTCTTGGTTATCTGTACTGCGGTATTCTGGTCGCCTTTAATGACCGCTTCGGCGAGCGCCTTGAGATTAGCCATTTTAAGTCCACCTCAAAAAAGTTAATAAAGTCACACACAAGCTCCTGAAAACCAACTCTTTCATTAAACAACATCGCCAACCTCAAGGCAAGAAAGAAAATAGAATTTTTCCGCATTTGGTTTTTTGGGATGGATTTGACGTTGACAATCGGGTGGAAGTTGGGTATTCTACCTGACTCGGCCAGCGTATGCCGAGCATACACATCAATTTTGATAAAACATTTGGAGAAGAGGTATATGGCAACAGAGCAAAAAAGTATTGCTTCGTTAATGACGGAGAATCGGACGTTTGCGCCGCCGGAGTCGATAAAAGCAAAGGCGCACGTAAAGAGTTTCAAGCAGTATCAGCAGATGTGGGAGCAGTCAATAAATGACCCTGATGTATTCTGGCTGGAGCAGGCAAAGCGGCTGACCTGGTTTACGGAGCCGAAAAAAGGTCTTGAATATACGTGGGACACGAAGAAGCGGAAGATTGAGCATACCTGGTATGCAGACGGAGTTCTGAACGTTTCGTATAACTGCTTGGACAGGCATCTCAAGACCAAGATTGCGGATAAAGTGGCTATTCTTTGGCAGGGAGAGGCGGAAGAAGCGGTGCGGAAGCTGACATATAAGGAGCTTCATACGCTGGTATGCAAGTTTGCGAACGTTCTCAAGAGCAAAGGGGTAAAGAAGGGCGACAGAGTAGCGATATATATGCCGATGGTGCCGGAGCTGCCAATAGCGATGCTGGCGTGTACGAGGATTGGGGCGATTCATTCTGTGGTGTTCGGCGGTTTTAGCGCAGAGTCCCTTCGGGACCGAATCAACGACTCGACCTGCAGGATGTTGATAACAACCAACGTCTCGCTGCGAGCGGGTAAGCACATACCGCTAAAGAATATCGCCGATGAGGCGCTGCAGAAGACGCCGAGCATTGAGAGCGTGATAGTGGTGAAGGTTAATGAGCAGGCCTGCGAGATGAAGACGGGCAGAGATACGTGGTATCACGACGAAATAGCCAAGGCGAGCGACAAATGCGAGCCGGAAAAGGTCAATGCGGACGACCCGCTGTTTATTCTTTACACATCGGGTTCGACGGGCAAGCCCAAGGGAGTGGTGCACACGACAGGGGGGTACTTGGTACAAGTTGCGTTTAGTCACGAAGTTATTTTCGACGTTCACGATAAGGACGTCTATTGGTGCACGGCTGACATCGGATGGGTGACCGGTCACAGTTATATTGTTTACGGGCCGCTTGCGAATGGTGCGACCTCTCTGATGTTTGAGGGCGTGCCGACATATCCGGATGCCGGCAGGTTCTGGCACGTTTGCGACAAGTTTGGTGTGACTATATTTTATACGGCGCCTACGGCAATTCGGGCGCTGATGAGGATGGGCGAGGAGTGGCCCGCGAAGTATAAACTCAATACGCTGCGGGTGCTCGGCACGGTGGGCGAGCCGATAAATCCTGAGGCATGGATTTGGTATTATGAAAAGATAGGGCACAACAGATGCCCGATAGTCGATACGTGGTGGCAGACGGAGACGGGCGGGATATTGATAACCCCCCTGCCGGGAGCTCATACAATCAAGCCGGGCAGCGCCATCAGGCCGTTCTTCGGAGTTGACCCCGTTGTTCTGCGTGATGATGGGACTGAGTGCAACAGGAACGAAGGCGGCAAACTCTGCATACGCAAGCCCTGGCCGGGAATGATGAAGACAATGTGGGGCGACCACGACAGGTTTATCGACACATATTTTACGATGTTTGAGAATATGTACTTCACGGGCGACGGATGCCGGGTTGATGAGGACGGCGATTACTGGCTGATGGGCAGAATCGACGACGTTGTGAACGTATCAGGACACCGAATCGGCACAGCGGAGGTGGAAAGCGCATTAGTCAGCCACAGCAAGGTGGCCGAGGCGGCTGTAACGCCGATGCCGCACGAAATCAAGGGACAGGGCCTGTATGCGTTCGTAACCTTGAAGGACGGCGTAAAGGAAAGCGAGGATTTGAAGAAGGAGCTTGCCCTGCACGTGCGAAAGGAAATCGGCGCCATTGCGGTACCCGAGGTTATACAGTTTGCACCTGCGCTGCCCAAGACGCGGTCTGGCAAGATTATGAGGCGAATACTGCGCAAAATCGCCGAGGGCGATATATCGAACCTCGGCGACATCACAACGCTTGCCGACCCGACCGTTGTGGAATCGCTGGTAAAAGGTCGCGGCAAGTAACTCAAAAGTAAAAAGGAAGTATAATGGCCACAGCATTGACGCAGGACGCCGGAGTCAAAAACCTCGGCTGGCGGGTAACTTTTGCGGGAATGGGCATCAACCTTGCGCTTGGCGTGCTCTATTCCTGGAGCGTTATCAGCAAAGGCATCCCCGCGGATTGGGGCTGGAGCGAGAGCGATAAATCGTGGCCCTATGCGATTGCATGCCTGGTGTTCTCCATAATTATGGTCCCCGCGGGGCGAATGCAGGACAAAATCGGCCCTCGCATCGTGGCCAGTATTGGCGGCCTGCTGGTCGGAATAGGCCTTATAATCGCCAGTCAAACCACATCGCCCCTGGGTTACATGCTTGGTTTCGGTGTCCTCGGAGGTGCTGGCATCGGTTTTGGATACGCCTCGGCAACACCGCCGGCAGTCAAGTGGTTCGCCGCCGCAAAGACCGGTCTTATCGCAGGTATAGTAGTGGCCGGTTTCGGACTGGCAAGCGTCTATGCTGCTCCATTAACTACCTGGTTAATAGCTACATGGAGTCTTGGGACTGCTGTGATGATTTTGGGCATCGCATTTCTGATAGTCGTTATCGCCCTTGCACAACTGCTTAAAACGCCGCCGAAAGGCTATGTCCCCGCTGGCTCAAAACCAGCAGGTTCGACTGCCGTCGGCAGCAAGAAAGAAGATTTCCTGCCAAAAGAAATGCTTGGAACTGTACAGTTTTATATGCTTTGGTTTATGTATGTCTGCGGTGCAGGTGCAGGTTTGATGATTATCAGCAAGATGACGAAGATAGCCGACAAACAGGCCGGTATATCACTCGGGTTTATTCTTGTCGCGGTGCTTGCCATCGGCAATGGCGCCGGCCGAATAGTTGCCGGCATCCTCAGCGATAAAATCGGACGAAAAGCCACGATGTTTCTCTGCTTTGTTATGCAGGCGGTTCTTTTCATTTTGCTTTCACTAACGGTCAAGGGCAGCATACTTGCTAAAGCACCTATTCTTGCGTTCGTCTCAGCTCTTATCGGTGCAAGCTATGGGGCAAACCTGGCGCTGTTCCCGTCGGTTACCAAGGACTACTACGGATTGAAGAACTTCGGTATGAACTACGGTTTTGTTTTTACCGCCTGGGGTGTTGGCGGCTTCATACTCCCTCTTTTGGCCGGCAAATTGTACGACAAATATCAAACGTTTGATTATGCCTATTATATCGCCTCGATTCTGCTTGTTTTGGCGGCCATTACGGTCTTCTTTGTCCGCCCGCCGCATCGCACTGTTGAAGCCCCTAAAACGTAAGACCACTGCGGATTTTATAATTGCGTTAAACGGTTGCAAATATCGAATTGGCGTGGCGAAAAAAATACGAAGAGGCATTCTCGCGGTTTGCAGATGCGCAGGGCGCAAGGGCCTTTGGACTCGGCCGCCACGCCCTGGCGATATTGCTCAAAGCCCTTGATGTAAATCCCGGTGATAAAATAGGCGTCTGCGCTTTTACCTGCCTGGCCGTCATAGAAGCCGTCAAGGTCTGCGAAGCTGTCCCTGTGTATCTCGACATTGATGAATACCTGTGTATAGACCCGCAGGAAATCCTTATACAGGATACCGGCTCTCTCAAAGTTGTGATTTTACAGCATACTTTCGGCAATCCCGGCCGATTGGATGAGCTTCTCGCCGCCTGTAATAAAATCGGCGCAAAAGTCGTCGAAGATTGTGCCCACTCGCTTGTCTGCACGTGGAACAATAAAAAATTAGGCACCTGGGGCGAGGGCGCCGTCCGGCCGGGAGGGATGCTGACCGTCAATTCAAGCCGTCTCCTCGAAAAAGTTGACCGTCAAATCGAACAGCTTGCGGCGCCCGCATCCGTAAAATCAGATTTTATTCTGGCTTGCTGGCTATGGGCATATCACCCGTTCAGTCAGTCGCGGCTCGATTGCTACCTCGGATATCAATACTCCCGGCTTCGTCATAAGTTAACTACCGGGGAAATCTCTTTTCTCAAAGCGGGCTTCCCTCCCTTGCCGGGATACCCCCGGCTGGCCGGAGAAATGAAGGCAAAAGCGGCTTTGAAACAATTAGAAAACTGGCACAAATTGCAGCAGATTCGGCTTCAAAATACCGCGATGATAGAGCAGTATTTCAGCAACGCCAGCCTGTCTCTTTGGCCCAGACAGCCGCAGGCAAATATCACAATGATGAGATACCCCTTACGTGTCTATAAGAAATGGGAAATAGTCCACAGGGGAGGCATTCGAGGCCTCGATATCGCCGGCTGGTATTCAAGCCCGGTCCATCCGTTAGGCGCCGGCGACCTTGCCAAAGTTGATTACCACCAGGGTTCCTGCCCAAGAGCCGAAGGCACGATTGAACGATTAGTCCACCTGCCGACCGGACCATCCCTTAATAAACACAAATTACAAGCGATGATGAAAATCATAACGGATTTATGATTTATAATTTCTGATTTATGATTTGGGATGCCTACCTCGGCTTGACGCTTCGTCAAGATGGGCGGACTGGGGACTACTAAAACTCTTGCGTTTGTTGCAGGTTTGACGATACACTACTATTTTAAGGCCGGAAGACGGTTTTTGTATTATTATTAAAATCAATATATATTCTTTGTTCTTGTAAGGTCATTAGGCGTGTCAGAACCCTTATATCAATTTAACTTTTCAGAAGGCAACATTAAAAAGAAGAACCATGATGTATTTCTTCCAGTATTAATTGTCTGCGTGTTTGCATTCGCGCTGTTTATTACCGGTTTTAAAATCAAAGAGGCATTGTTGTGTTCGTGCCCTGTCCTGCTAATTACACTTGTCATCAGGTTCATTGAAGTACCTTTGATACGAAGAAGCCTTCGTAAAATAAAGGCCTTTATTCATAACGATAAAATTGTCAAACAATGCGGCAAACACGAAAATAGCATTCCGTGGGATAATATCGCTCGGATTAAAATAAGAGAGAATCGCAAAGGAGAAATTGTTAACATCCAGATACGAGGAAAAGATAAATCAATACTTTGGCTGGGTGGCCTGAATGAGATGGGGAAATTAGTCGGACTGATAAGGGATCGGATTCCGAATAATGTTTTAGTAAATACAAAGAGAAGCAGATTTGAACCGGGAATAATTGTCACAATAACAGTTATTTGCGTGACAATTATTATGATAATAATCGCCTCATTGGGCGCTAAAGCGATGGACATTTTTAGTATTTTGTTTGCATTTGGGCTGTCGCTCTTGTTACTTTTGTTTAGGCCCTTAAGTAAAAGCGATACAAGACTTAAATGGATTGAGATAGTGTGTTCATTGCTATTGATGCTATTGGGTATTCATGGACTTATTAATTTCTTTGTCGGAATATTTTGATAAGATTTCAGCCACAGTCGGGTTTCAAGACCAAAAGGACAGAAGATGGAGGACGGAAGACCGAAGAAGGGTTCATCCCGCCTACGGCTGGTAAAAATTCGTTGTTCAGTGTTCGATGTTCTGCCCTCTGTCCTCCGTCTTGCGTCTTTGGTCTTGTGTCTTATGTCTGGGGTCTGTTGTCTTGCGTCTTACAGGCCGTGGAGGGGGAATAGCGTGGCCTTGAGGCGTTCGACGGTTGATTCGATTGCGGGCATAACAATATCGCGTTGCTGGTGGCCGGGGGGAAGCTGCCTGTCGCGTAGGCCCCCTATCCATTCGGTTGACTGAAGCATAACGCCGCCGACGCCGGCTGAGGTATCGTTTTCAGCATCAGCGCCGCACAGGACGCTCCAGGCGAGCGCCCAGGCGCGAACGGTATTACCGATGTTATAGCCGCCGCCGCCCGTCATCAAAATCGGCTTATTGAATGTAAGCAAACAGTTAATGATGTCGGCATAGACGTTGTTGGTGAGCCGCAAGTTGGCTAAGGGGTCGCCCGCGAGGGCATCTGCGCCAAGCTCGAAGACAAAGACATCGGGGGTAAAAACGCGGATTAAGGGCAGAGCCACCGACTCGAAGGCGAACATATACGCCTGGTCGTACGTGCCGATGGGAAGCGGGATATTGATACAGTAGCCCTTTCCTTTTCCCGTCCCAATCTCATCTTCAAAGCCCGTGCCGGGAAAAAGCGTTCTGGGATTCTGGTGCAGAGAAATCGTCATTACATCGGGCCGGTCATAGAATGCGTAAGCGACGCCGTCGCCGTGATGGACATCGACGTCGAGGTAAAGAACCTTTTTGCCCTGCTCGGCCAGTATCATACAGGCCAGAGCCACGTCGTTGATGTAGCAAAAGCCGGAAGCACGGTCTGGATGAGCGTGATGAAAGCCGCCTGACGGATTGAAAGCGACTTCGGCCTTGCCGGCGAGGATAAGCTCTGCGGCGGTCAGTGTGGCGCCGGTGGCAAGGACTGCGCCGTTATACATACCCTTGAAAACGGGGCAGTCGGATGTCCCCAGGCCCATATTGAGGGCTTCGACGTCCCATTTTCCTTTTGAGGCCTCGAGAAGAACGTGAATATACGGAGCAGTGTGGAATTTTTTAAGAGTGATTCTCTTTGCCGGTTTGGGCGGCACCACGGCCCTGTCGGGGCCTGACAGCAGGTGCATTGATTTGGCGATATCGAGTGTCCTTTTGGCGCGGACTGTGTTAAACGGATGCTCAGGCGGATAGGCATACTTTTCAAGCGCAGATGAATAAATAAATGCTGCTGCTCTTGCCAAGATAATGTTACCTTTCTTTTATCGCCAGGTCATAGGTTATATTGTAAACGTCGCCGTCGAATTCGGTGTTTACCTTATAGCCGGAGTTGTGGAAGATAGCAAGCATCGGTTTATTGGTCGGCAGAACTTTGGCGTAAAAGCGTTTTACGCCGCGCTGCTTGGCGATTTGCGTGATGTAATCGAGCAGAAACGTGCCCATACCTTTTTGCTGCCATTCGTCGTGGACAATAAAGGCGACTTCCGCGGCCAGTGTTTTTGGGTCGAGGAAGTATTGGGCAATGGCGACGATTTCCTCGTCGGAGACGCCGGGGACGACGCCCACGATGGCGATGTCCTGCTGGTAATCAATGTTGATTAATTGCTGAATGTCCTTGTGAGGGAAGGTCATAGTGTGTGTCATATAACGTGTCTGGACGGATTGAGCGCTGAGTGAGTACAGCATTTCAGAAAGGGCCGGCTCATCCGTTGGTTTTACGGGTCTGAAGAAAATCTGGGTGCCGTCGCGGAGAGTGTCGAATCGCTCAAGCTCTGCGGGGTATCTGACTGTGGCCCAGTCCAGCTCGATTTGGTCTTCGTAGATATATTTCTGGGTTTTGGCGGTCTGTATTAGATGGTTTCTGAATTTGGGATGAGCGATGTTGATAAGGGCGAGGACTCTTTCGCGGATGCTTTTTCCGTGGAGGTAGGCGATGCCGTATTCGGTGACGACGTAATGGACGTCGCCGCGAGTTGTGACGACGCCGGCGCCTTCGGTCAGGTGCGGGACGATTCTGGATATGGTGCCGTTTCGCGCGGTGGAGGGCATAGCGATGATGGCCTTACCGCCCCTGCTTCGAGCTGCGCCGCGAATAAAATCGACCTGGCCGCCGATACCGCTGTAAAACTGATAACCGAGGGAATCGGCACAAACCTGGCCTGTGAGGTCGATTTCGAGACCGACGTTTATGGCGACCATTTTCTCGTGCTGAGCAACAATGTACGGGTCGTTGACGTATTCCGAGGGGTAGAATTCGAAGAAGGTATTGTTGTTGATGTAATCGTAGAGCCGGCGGGAACCCATACAGAAGCTTGCGACGATTTTGCCGTGGTTGACGGTTTTTTTGGCGCAGGTGATTGCACCACATTCGATGAGGTCGATAATCCAGTCGCTGAACATTTCGGTGTGGACGCCGAGGTCTTTCTTGTTTCGCAGCGAATCGGCAAGGGCCTGCGGGATTCGCCCGATGCCGCATTCGATGGTTGAGCCGTCTTCAACAAGACGGGCGATGTTTTCCCCGATTCTGCGGAGCGTTTCATCCGCTTCGGGGATGGGAATCTCAATGATGTTTTCATCGAACGGGACCAGGCAATCTATGGAGTTTACGTGGAGAAAAGAGTCGCCGAAGGTCTTGGGCATACGCGAGTTGACCTGGGCAATGACGTATTTGGCGTTGGCTGCCGCGGCTTTGACGATATCAACGGATACGCCCAGGGAACACAAGCCGTTTATATCGGGAGGCGTTACGGAGATAAGAGCAACGTCGAGAGGTATTCTGCCCGATTCGAATTCTCCGGGGATTTCCGCCAGGAAGATTGGGGTATAATCGCCGATACCCTTTTGAAGTGTCTCACGGACATTGTCGGCGATAAAAAAGGAGTTCATCTTGAATTTATCGCGGTATTTTTCGTCGGCGTATGGCGCAGGGCCTATAGTCAGCAGGTGCACAATGTGAACGTCGTAGATATTAGGGGAGTGCTCAATTAGAGCATTGACTAAGTGCTGGGGCTGTGCGCAGGCGCTGCCGATGAAGATGCTGTTGCCTGATTTGACTAATTTAATCGCGTCAGCCGCAGTGGTGATTTTCTCTTTGTATTTTTCCTTCCAGTCAAAATCAAACATAAGTTGTTTTATCCGTTCTTTTAGCCACCCGTCTCCCCGGCGCGCCGGGGTCGAGCCGAGGCAGGACAGAGAGCCCAGAGATTTCATTAACCACAGATTTTACCCGGCTTCGCCTTTGGCTGTGCCGAGGCGAGCTGATTTTCACGGATTTCTTTTTTCAGTGTAATCTCAGTGGTTACTTTTTATATCATTTCGCGGACGATTATATCTAAACAGTAACTTATTTCAATGGCAAAATGGTCAGAGTGCGCGGGATTAACAGTTATGGACAGGTGAAGAAGAAATGAAAGATTTTAACGCAGATAAAATTTGGCTTTTTCGGTCAAAAAGAATTGCCTTTTTAGATATATTCCCTAATAATGATAGCTGACGAATTGCTTAAGAATCGATTAAACGCATATAACCATTTATTTTATGGAATCAAATATCTGTCTTTGAATGATAATTGGAGTAAAGTTTTGGATTAGGAGAAGACAAGAAATGGATACGAAAAGACAACACGATGATACGCTTAGTAAAAGAGAAAATAAGATTATTTCACCGGAAGATGTTTATCCCCCAGAAGTACTTGACGGATCGCCAGAGTTCCAACATTATGAGGCCGGACCTCCACCGTATCAAGCAGGACCTCCGCCGTATCAAGCAGGACCCCCACCATATAGAGCTGGTTTCCCATATTGAAAAACATTCTGTTCCATCAAGAGAACGAGTTGGATTTTGATTAGATATAATCTAAGTCCTTTCGTAATGGATATTACGAGATAGGAAAAATGCCTAATTGGATGGATTTTATTTGGTAAGTGAAATATATATGATCTGTTGCTCATGTTGATGGATAACCGAATTGGACACAAAGTGTTTGAATTAGAAACGCTCGATTCAAAAAAATTCTTTTGCAACCCACAATCTGGCAGGTGGGTTTTTGCGGATTTTATGAATGAACGAGTTTTAAACAAAATTGCACCTTCGTGCCGTAGTGAGTCTTATGAAGGCATATCTTTAGTCTTATTGAATGTAAGCAGAAAATGTAATTTTGAATGTACATACTGCCTTATAGGTGATCTAAAACAAGAAGAAACGGTAATGTCGTATGAGGTAGGTAAAAAAGCGATTGAACGGGTGATGGAAATACAAGAAGAGGATCGATACGTTATATTTCATGGTAGCGAACCTATGACTAATTTCGCACTGATCAAGCGGCTAATACTATACTCAGAAAAACAGAGCTATAATATTAGATTCTCTATGCAATCTAATGGCTCCCTTTTTAATAAATCCAATTTAGATTTTCTAATTCATAAAAAGGTCTATATAGGTATTAGTTTAGATGGCATGAGAGAACATCAGAATAAAAGCAGGCCTTATGTTGGAGGGATACCATCTTATAATGATGTGATTAGAAGCGTACGTTTAGTTAAAGAAAATCAAGGGGGAATAGGTGTTATCTCAGTTGTTACAAAAGATAATGTAAAATATCTAAGAGAAATTGCTTCACACTTTGAAAAAGAAGGAATCGACACGGTATTTTTCTGCCCTGTGAGCCCAGGTAATAAGGATATTGCTCCACAAGAAAAAGAATTAATTGCAAGCATGTTAAAAGTATTTGATAGATATTTTCATGCCATCCTTAATGGAGAAAAGACTATTGAAATAGAAAACGTTAGAAGGTATTTAATTAATTTCATTCCAAAAGATTCTCCGTCAAATTGTTCTCAATGTAGCATCGGTTCAAAATATCCATTGGTTGGTATTGATGTCAATGGCGATATCTATCCGTGTGACTACTTTTGGGGAAATAAAAACTACCTATTAGGCAACATTTTTACACAATCCTTGGCGTCAGTTGTGAATCAACCCAATGATTTTAGAACCTACCGAAATGTTAATATTATTTCAGGATGCTCCACTTGTAATTGGAGGAGATTTTGTGGAGGTGGTTGTCCTGGGGCTTTAGTATTAAAAAGAAAGTATATAGGGTCTAAAAGCTCTTACTGTGCTTTTAATAAAACTATGCTAAAGTACATAGTAGAGAGAATACCAGTGCTTCACAAAAAAGGGCTTATATCGCAAATTGTAAGACGGAATCCGCATTTTCCTTTAAAGCAATTGTAATCATAGAAATAAAATCAGCAATGCAATAGGCATACCTGCATTTTTCAAGATGAAAGAGAGTGTGGTCTAAGCATTCATGCACCTACACATATTCTCTTTATATAAAAATGGATAGAAGGGTTCCCTAATAACATATACGTGGCAATTGAATAGCAGGATCTGGGCATAAGGAAATATTCCCAGCGATCGCCGTTTATGGAAGCGACAACGTGCTATTTATTGCCGAATGACTTGCCGCCTCGACTTAAGGTAGGAGACTTGCTTCCAGTATGTACCCCGGTATATTTCCCATAATAAGCGGAAATACGACTGTAATCTCCGTATTTGTACCCTGCCTTGAGGTCGCCTACATTTTGCGTAAATCGCATTTTCATTCCATCGCCAACATTCATCCTGAAATTCATTTTGATAACCTCCTTTCATCAATAACGCAATTATGATTTGCCCATATAAGAGTTTGGCGCGTAATTTTTTTAACATGCTTGTAACAGTTTTATTATCGCAAAGGTTGTCAGGAAAAGCAAGAAAAATCTTGATACGAACAAAATGTTGATAGTTAAAGGCGGTTTCAATCCTTTTTCCTGCCCTGCGTCCTGTCCTACATAGCGCCTGCCCTACATAGCACGCAGGCCACAACCGCAAGACACAGAACGCACGACGCTCGACGATTCAAACGCTCGTTTGACGAAATTGCGCAGGTATCTCCCATCAAAAATCAAAAAAAACAAAAAAATTTTTCTTCATCCCTTACTTCTTCTGCCACAACAAGTTACGTCTTTTTTTAGTGCCTTCGTGCCTTTGTGGTGAGCATTTTTTTCGAATCAAACGCGCAGGTTGCTCCCATATATAGAGGGACGTCATTCGTCCCCTTTTGTAGTACCGCTTGGGTGCGATTCACCCTTGCTGATGCTGCCGTTCTCTTTGACAACTGAATATCCGGCCTTGCACTTTTACCCAATTACCCCAACTTGCCCATCTCGCCGTTAGAAAAAAATAATCGCACCCACCTGCGAGGCAAAAATACAGAACTCCTTATGGCGAAACAACTTACGAAAAATGAGCCCCGTCAATTCAATCAATTTGGCTTACAATTCAACGCCAATTCGATAGCACAAACGATAATTTCAAGCTATTTCGAGTGCAATTCGAGACAATTGGCGCTATTTCGGGACAGGTGGCTAACAAAAAATCCGTGAAAATCCGCCTGCCTCGGCGTAGCCCTTAGGCGAAGCAGGGTGTGAACCCGTGGTTACTTTGTCAAGTTTTTTCGACGGTAATTCTGGCATCGACGGCAACGGGAGTAGTGCCTTCGGGGCCGACCATATAAGGGTTGATATCCATTTCCCTGATTTCAGGAAACTCGGTAACTAATTGAGAGAGCCGCTGGAGACCCTCGGCGACGGCGTCGATGTCAACGCCTTTTTCGCCGCGGACGCCCTTTAGCATTTTGTATGTGCGTGTGTTGGTGAGCATTTCCCTGGCTTCCTCAGCGGTCAGCGGCGCCAGGTGGAAGGCGACATCCTGCAGGACTTCGACCATAGTACCGCCCATACCGAACATCATCAACGGGCCGAAATGCGGGTCGCGGTGCATACCGAGAATGACTTCCTTTCCTCCCGTGCACATTTCCTGAACGAGGACGCCGAGGATTTTGGCATCCGGCATTTTTCTGGGGATTCTGAACATCATCAGGTCGAAGGCATCCATAACCTGCTGGGCGTTTTCGAGGCCGACCCTGACGCCGCCGACGTCGGATTTATGGATGATTTCCGGGGACCAGATTTTCAGGACTATCGGAAAACCAATTTGGTCGGCGATATTAGCGGCCTGCTCGGCGGTCGTCGCGATGCCGTCTTTCGGTGTGGCAAAGCCGTATGCCTCAAGGATTTCCTTCGCTTCTGCCTCGCCGATTTGCCGGGTCTGCTGGCGGATATGTCGTTCGATTATGGTTTCGACCTTTCGGCGGTTCACCGGAAAGAGCTTTACGATGCGTTTTGGTCGGGCTTTCCAGCGGACGTAGTCGGCCATAACCTTGATTGTCAGGACCGCGCTTTCAGGCGAATCGTATTGCGGGATTCCACCCTGTCGGAGAATCGTGACGGCATTCTCGACCTTGCTTGCGCCGAGGAAACAGGCAAGTACCGGCTTATCTGTTTTCCTGCCGACAATTTTGACGACTGCCTCAGCGGTCTCGGTTGGCAGCGTCATCGCCTGAGGAGTGAGCAGCACCAGCACGGCATCAACGTTTGGGTCGTCGAGGACGGTATCGAGGGCGAATTTGTAGCGGTCGGCAAGGGCATCGCCGAGAACGTCGATGGGGTTATGGATATTTGCGGCGGCTGGCAACCCGGCGGCGAGTTTCTTTGTGGTTTGTTCAGTGAGTTTGGCAAAGACAAGGCCGTATTTTTCAACCGCATCGGCGGCCATAATGCCTGCACCGCCGGCGTTTGTGATTATAGCGACACCTGGGCCTGCGGGCAGCGGCTGATAAGCGAAGGCCTGTGCGAAATCAAATTGTGCCTTAAGAGAAAAGCATCGGATGACGCCCGCCCGCTCGAAGACACATTCGTATGCGGTCTCACTGCCGGCCAGAGAGCCCGTGTGGGATGAGGCGGCCTTGGCGCCCGCGGCAGTGGTGCCGGATTTCAAAAGCAGAATTGGTTTTTCCTGCGAGATGCGCTCGGCGTCTCTAACGAATGCGGAACCGTCGGAGATACTTTCGAGATAGCCCGCGATGACCTTGGTGTCGGGGTCTTCGGCGAGGGCTTCAATGACGTCCAGCTCGTTGACGTCGGCCTTGTTGCCGATGCTTACGAGCTTGCTGAAGCCCAGACGTGTGGCGTTTGCCATATCGAGAATGGCGGCAAGCAGGGCGCCCGACTGTGAAAGATACCCCGTGCAGCCGACCGCTGGCAGGTCTCCGCCGAAACTTGCGTTGAGCTTTTTTGCCGGGACGATGACGCCGAGACAGTTGGGGCCGATGACCCTGATGCCAGCCTGTTTTGCGATTTGAATGACCTGCTTTTCGAGCTTTTTTCCTTCTTCACCGACTTCCTTAAAGCCGGCGGTGATAATAATAACGGCTTTGACGCCGACCTTGGCGCACTGCTGCATAACAGCAGGGACGATTTTGGCAGGGATAACAATCACGACCAACTCGGGCGCCTGTCCGATGGATTGCAGGTCGGGGAAGCATTTAAGCCCTTCGATTGTCTCGGCCTTGGGATTGACGGGGAAAATTTTGCCGGGGAAACCGGCGTCAAGCATACTCTTTAGAATTTCGTAGCCGACCTTGTTTTTTTCGCGCGAGGCGCCGACTATTGCAACCGACTTCGGATTAAAAAACTTCTCAAGCATCACAACCAGCGATATCCTTTCCGGCTGCCGTTGTAAGGGCAGCCAAGTGAAATAAAAGTGTCTCTGAAAGTTAATTATTTTATTTTATCCGGCGGGCAATTGCAAAGGTTTTTGGTATCATTTGGGCCTTGTGCGGTAAGGATAACAATCGGCGGAACGAGCGTGGAATTATGAGCGGCTCTGCGAGGTTTGTCATACAGAAACATAGCAGGAAAGGCGGGGACCCGCACTGGGATTTGATGCTGGAAACGGGTGATTGTCTGGATACATATCGTGTGGATACGCCGCCGCAGCATTGGCCACAAAAACCGGCAACAGCAACGCATATTTTTGACCACCCGCTCAAGTTCCTGACTTACCAGGGGAGCGTCAACAATGGTGAGGGTCTGGTTGAGATAGCCGATGCGGGAAAATACGAAGTAATGAACGCGGTCCCTGATATAAAACAGATTCGGTTTGAAGGCAATATCGTCAGGGGCCAATTTGTGCTGGTTCACATTGAGGGCGAAAAATGGGAGTTGAACACAGCAGAAAAAACGGCGCAAACCGAGCAGTAATCCCGAAAGTCGAACGGCGATGAATTGGGTCTCAAATATCTACGCTTCGATTTTGTCGATGAGGATACGCTGGTATTTTTGGCGATGGCCGATGCGTTTCTTGCTCGCTTTTCGTCTGCGAAAGTGCATCGGATAGATTTTCAGGCCTTTGACTATTGATTCTTCGGCGTTACCCTGGAAAGAGGCGGTTACTTTTGCGCCCGGGACATAGGGATTGCCGATCTTGATATTCTGGCCGTCGCTCACCAGCAGGACTTTATCTATTTCGAGCGTTGTGGCATCCGGGGCTGCGCCGGTCAGCTCGATGTCGAGCGATTCGCCCTGTGCTACCTTATATTGCTTGCTGCCTTGTTCGATTACTGCGTACATTTCCGATTACTCCAATGTTTTCAAGGTTAGGTAAACAGGGTATTATAGAAAGTCGCCCCGTTGAAGTAAAGGCAATTTTAAGATATTTTTGTCGGATGGCGATGTGCCGAACGTTGAAAGGAGTTGTGCAATGCAGATAGCAATGGTGGGTGACAAGGTGGTAAGGATTGAGGAGCTTGAGCCGGTGTATCTTGACAGGGGGACATTTTTCGGCGACGGAATTTATGAGGTGATGAGGAGCTATAATGGAAAAATATTTGCCCTCGATGAGCATCTCGAGAGGTTTGCCAACGGGATAGGCGCAATTGAGATACAGGGAGTGGATATAAATGCGACTCGCTCGCGGGTCCTGCGGGCGTTTGAGAAGGCAGGGATTGCAAATGCGAAGATGTATTTCCATATTACACGCGGGTCTGGTCTGCGGGACCATTTGCCGGATACGAATATCAAGCCGAATTTCTTTTTGACGGTTACGGAGCTGGAGGAAGACACAAGATTGAAAGAAAAAGGCGTCTCGGTATCGACGTATCCTGATATAAGGTGGAAGAGATGTGATATAAAGTCGCTGAATCTGCTGCCGAACGTTTTGGCTCGGCAGGATGCGGCCAAGAAGGGCTGCTGGGAGGCCGTTTTTGTAAATGACAATGGATTGATAACCGAAGGGTCATCGTCGGCGTTTTTCGCCGTCACAGGCGGCAAACTTCAGACAGCGCCGCTTACAGCAAATATACTGCCTTCGGTAACCCGCAAATACGTTATCAAATCGGCGAAAAACATTGGATTAAAGGTCGAGGAAGAGTCGCTGACGCCTGTGCAGGCACGCACCGCCGCCGAGCTTTTTTTGGCGGTAACAACGAAAGACATTATCCCTGTTGTTAAATTCGACGGCCAGGCAATCGCCGACGCCAGACCGGGAAAATATACAAGGCAGCTAATCGAGGAATTCAAGAAGTTTACGAAGTGAAAACGTCGAATCCACCTTCGCCAATGGCTTTGATTGGATTTGTTTTGGGTCCGTATTGGGTTTGATTGGGTTTGTTTTTGGGTTGGGCGGAGGGTGTATTTTTCTTCGTAAGTCATTTCTGAGTAGAGGTTTAGGTTCATTTTTCATTTACCCCAAATTGGGTTTGTTTTGCATAATTACAGCGTAGAGCATATGGCGAATAGGGCGGAGCGAATTTAGCCACGAATCCTTCGGCTCGGCTCCCCGTTTCGCCCGCCCGTCTCGACTCGGCGTCGAGCCGAGGCAGGACGAAGCCATAAAAAATTTTGTCTCGAATTAGCGCCAATTGTCTTGAATTGCTCTCGAAATAGCTTGAAATTATCATTTGCGCTATCGAATAGGCGCTGAATTATACGCCAAATTGACTGAATTGAAGGGGGCTATTTTTCGTAAGTTGTTTTGCCATAAGGAGTTCCGTATTTTGCCACACAGATTGGGACGATTATTTTTTTCTGTCGGCGAGATAGGCAAGATGGGGTGATTGGGTAGAGATGCCTGGCCGGGTATTCAGTTGTAAAAGAGCACGGTACCCCCAAAGCCCCCGACTACGACATTCGAGGGCAGGCAGGCCCGCCACAAGAACGGCGGGTAAACCTCGGGGCTAAGCGAGAGGACAAAAAGATGTCCTCTACTAATAGGAGCAACCTGCGCGTTTGATTCGAAAAAACAGAGGACGGAGGACGGAATACAGAAGACGGCCAGCGAGGTAAGTTGTTGGCAGGCAAGGGATAAGGAAAATTGTAAAAAATATTTATTTTTTTCCATTTTTGGTGAAGCATACCTGCGCGAATTCGACGAACAAACGTTTGAAACGTGGAAAAAGTTAGCCACGAACCCCTGCCTACTGCTTGCAGGGGCAGGAAGGCACAAAAAGGTAACCACAGATTCATCCTACGCTAACCCTCAGTCGCACTGCATGTTATGTAAGGCAGGCACTACGAAGGACAGGCAGGACAAGTACGCGGAGGACGCGGAGAATTTTGCCGTTATCGCCTTATGGTAAGAAGTTTTTTTAACCTACCGTTTTTATCTTTGAATCGCCAAAAAACCCAGCCATTAGTAGCGCGACCTTCCCGAATGGATTTGCCAACGGCAGAAGGACTGTAAAATGTTTGACCGTCAAATTTTATCGAACCTCTGGGACTTACCCATGCTTTATATTTTTTGCCTCTCCATGTTGCTAAAATTGGTTTGCCCTGAGGGAAACAGCCCTTCAATGGATTAAACTTGTGCTTTCGCCGGAGTTTCTTATTTTTCTGGTCAGAACCCTTATCAAAAATATCAATCAAGATATCTTTGAATTTTTCTTTTACCTGAGCTTTCAATTTAGGCAGAAGATTAGTCGTTCTAAGCTTGCCTCTTACGGCATTTCCGGACGGGTCCGCAATGCGAAGCAACAAAGATTCAAGCTCTCTTGTGTGTTCTTCTCTTCGAATCATATACAAACTGAAATGCGTCCATTTGCCCTGATGCCTGTCTAACAAATGATGACTGATTCGGTTTTTTAAGTCAATAGCCAGTCCGACATAATAAAGTTTATTTTTTCGATAAAGGACATATACGCCCTGATGGCCCGCAATAACAGATATTATTTCTTCTTTGAAACTATCGAAGATATTGGCACTAACTTTTTCAAGATAACCCGAAACAATGGGTCGTGACGAATGTTTTCTTTTTCTCCTCTTAGCCATGTGTATTACTCCTTTAATCTCGGTCCGAAGACGGATTAAATGTTCGATTTTCTGAAAAACCACACTCAGAACATTTATATTTTCTTTCTAAAACACCCATATCACCAAAAGTCGGATGTGGATTACTTTCAACTAAATTCCAAGTTCCTTTTCTGCATTTAGGGCAACGATCCCCTTTTTCTGATAGTTCAATTTGCTGTTTTAAGGAAAGGTTTTCTTTCTTTAATTCGAGATTTTCTTCTTGCAGAGCAAACATTATTTCTCTCAGCTCGGTTATCTTTTGTTGTGCTTCTAAAGTCGCACTTTTTTTTATCAGTTCAAAAATATCTTTGATATTTGGGATATCCATTTTATTCCCTCATTTTTATTCCAGTTTGTAGGCGATTTGATCGTCGAGGATGTCTTTGACGGTAAGGGCGATTATGCTCTTGCCGGTCTTTTTGAAGAACGACTGTATTTTGCTCATAGCATAGGATGTAAATTTCTTTGTCATAGGCCATTAGTTTAAACATTATCCAATAATATGCAAGTGTATTGCCTAAAAGATTTAATCGCGTTAAACTACAAAGAAAAATATACAGGGACGATGAGTTATTAACTCGATATAACCAAAATGGGAACACAATTATGGAGTATTTATGAATTTTCAACCATGTTATAAATTCGAGGAATTGAATGAGGGATTTTCCTTAGCTCATAAGAAAGTTTCAATTACTGCTAATACTGGGGCGATTTATGAATGTGATGCAACTGTTTGGCTTCAGCTTCAACCCATAGCGCAGATTCAGTTTTATATATCTTGGCCCAAATCCTTGGATATTGCCAACTTTGCTAAAGTGAGCATCGCAGGCAAAGAAATTCTTGGATTCCTATTACGATATGAAGGATCTAGCTATACTATTTTTGGCGATAACTTCATATGGTGTCCACTAAATGTGCCTATAGTCGGACTTGGAAATTTGAATACCAAGATAGCATATGTAATCTTTCATCTTTTTAACTATAAACGGTTCTATGGTGCTAGAGATAACTTCGAGAGAAACGATAAAATTTACCAAGTGGAACTAAAAGCCGATGGCTGGAATGTAAAGATAAAATCCTTGCCCAATACTTATAAAACGATCGAGACTTTAAATAAAATAGGCGGCTATGGTCTAACTCATATTGGGTGCCTAAAAAAAGAAGATGATTCATATTTTAATGGGAAGACAGCGATTGATATGTTGAAAGCTTTGCGATTATTTCTGTCGTTCAGTAAAGGAACCTGGTGTACCCCTCATCTTGCCGCCGGGTTTGACAATAAAGGAAATAAGGTCTGGGAATCATGGTCTAATCCAGAAGAATCTTGGAAAGATCCAATATCATGGTTTGCTCCGCGCCATTGCGAACAATTAGCCAATCTCTTCCCGGGTTTCATGGCAAAATGGAAAAGTGAGAGATGGCGGGATACTTTGGAAGAAGTGATTTATTGGTATTTGATCAGCAATTGTTCTAATTCTGATGCCGGGCTTATTCTCACACAAGCAGCATTTGAACGGCTTTCCTTTGAATATGCAGCAGTGAATAAGAAACTGATAAGCGAAGACGGATTCAAAAACAAAAGCTTTCGAGCTTCTGATAGATTAAGGTTACTCTTTTCTTCATTGGATATCCCGATAGATATTCCTGCATCATTACCAGAACTAAAGAAATTTGCCAAAATAAATCAATTTAAATGGATTGATGCGCCACATGCATTTACCGACTTAAGAAATTCACTGGTACATCCCTATCATAAGCCTCGAGGCAATATTGGCAAAGTAATCGTTGATGCTTGGGATTTGGGTCTTTGGTACTTAGAACTTGCTTTGCTCAGAATATGCAATTATTCAGGCACTTACTTCAATCGGATCGCTTCTGGATGGGTAAGTGGTGTAGAATCCGTTCCATGGGATAATATTAAGGTGAAATGAATCCTAATCTGTCACCCAAACGCTGTCCGCTGAACGCTCTAAAGGACAACTGAAACTGAATTGCTTGGGAAGCTCTGCCCAGAAAAATTCATTGCTTTCACTCGATATTCCTCACTGCGTGAGATAGTTGAGCAGTTGAGCAGGATATCAGGGTATCAGGAAATCAGGACATCGGGTAAGAAGGGCAGAAGTGAGGAGATGAGGAGAAAGAGAACATCCAACACCGAACCCGCCTGCGGCGGGTAAACATCGAACTTTGAACAAACTAACTGGTTTTGGAAAGTAGTTGTTTTAAGGCGCGGTAGTCGGTTTTGCCGGTACCTAAGAGGGGGATTTCATTGAGTTTGACGACGCGGCGGATGGAGTGCAGGCCAGAGAGACCAGCCGAGCGGATTTCGGCGTTGGCGGTCTCGCGGTCAATATCAAGTGAAGTAAAAAGGATAATTTCAGGATTTTCGACATCGGCTGCCTCAACGGCGATGAGAGGCCCTTTACTGGAATCCAGCGCGAAAGCATTTTCGAGGACCGCTTCAATGGCGGGCAGCGAAATCATTTCACCGCCAAGTTTGACGAATCTTTTCAGTCGGCCCTGGAACGTTAGCAGGCCATCCTGGTCGATGCAGACCAGGTCGGCGGTGTTATACCATTTCCTGCCGTTTACCTCCACAAAGGGTGATTTCCCGGAAAAGTTCAGATAGCCGGCAAAGACGCTTGGTCCGCGGACGAGGAGCAGGCCGTTTGCAGGCGGGGTGAGGGGTTTGAGAGTTTGCGGGTCGGCGAGGAGCAGCTCCAGGTTGGGCAGCGGCTTTCCGATTGAGAATGGTTTCGGGTCTGATTCACTGTTGATGGAAATGATTGGTGAGCACTCGGTGACGCCGTAACCTTCGAGAATGACGGCCCTGGGACACTTTTGCTTTAACAAATCGTAAACGCCGGCGGGGCACTTTTCCGCGCCCGTTACGGCCAGGCGCAGTGGAGACAATTGTTTTTCGGTTGCGACGCGGAGTATGCCCGCGAGGAATGTGGGTGTGCCGACGAGTAATGTCACTCCGTAGGCGTCTATCAGCTTTGCGAGAGTGTCGGCCTCGGTGGGGTTTGGATGATAAACTATTTGAGCGCCGCCACAGAGCGGCAGCAGCATTGTGACCGTCAGGCCGAACGAGTGGAAAGGCGGCAAGAATCCGATAAGCCGGTCGTTCTCGCGGATTGTTACGACACTGAGGACATCTCGCATATTTGCGAGGATGTTCTGATGCGAAAGAGGTACAGCTTTTGGCAGGGTTTCAGAACCGCTGGTAAAGAGGACGACCGCGGTTTGGGGGACATTCACTTTGTGCAGCGTTCGCCAGCAGGTATGTGCGGCTATCCAGGCGAGCAGTTTGGTGGTGCGGGAGATGCGACCCGTCAGTTCCTCAGCAAAGACGAAGTAGCCGGCAACTGCCGACAGGTCGATACCCTGTAGTGCGATTCTGTCGGTGAGAAGTTTCGAGGTCAGGATGTGTCTGACGGCCAGCGAATCGAGCGATGCGACTATGTTGCGAGCGCCTGCCGTCCAGTTTACCATAACGGGGATTTTGCCTGCGAACAGCGCAGCCAGATAGAATATGTCCGCGGCTGCCGAGGCGGGCAGCATTATGCCGACGTAATCGCCGTCGAGCCGTTCAATGAGCGGCTTAAGCACAAGACAGGCGGTTACAATGTCGCGGTAGGTCCTGACGCCTGCGGACTGGTCGGCGACGGCGGGGATGTCGGGCAATCTCGACGCCTGTTCGAGAAAGACATCGGTAATTGTGTCGCTGGCGGGCAGTTGCACCCTGCCGGAAGCTCTTTTGGCAAACCACGCGGCCGGAGCGGGCTTCAATGATGTCTGGGTGGTAAAAAAAAGCCGGCCGCAGGCGGCCAACATTACGTCTCCAATGGTCTGCATAGCATCGGCATCCGGCTGACGAAAACCAAATTCCTTTTCCACCCACAGCAGCAGGTCGGTCCGCGCCAGTGAATCCATACCGAGGTCGGCGGCGAGGAGGAGACCATCTTTAAGGTCTGATATGCCGGTTACTTCAGACAGGTGTTGGCGAACAACCTCGCGCGTCGCGGCGGGAACAGATGAATAATCGGCTTGCATTGCCGCACCGGATGGTTCGGGTCGTGTGGCCGTGCCGCCTTTCTCCCAGATTGTGTATGGGACATAAGTATTTGGAGGGGCATCGGCGTTGTAATATTTTTCGAGGAAGCGGTTAAAGGTGTTTCGGTCTGCATCTCGAGGCAGGTCCGCCGGCTCGTGAAATTCGATAGTGATTTTCCGGCGCGGGGCGAAGAAAATCCCCGATGCCAGCAGAGAAAAGAATCCTTTAGTGAGAACATTAGCGACTTTCGGCTCGCTGCCTGATGCCCAGCCGAAGGAGCTTCCCCAAAGTCCGCGTGTTCGTACCAGGACAATGCGGACATCAGGACAATTCTTCAGGATTCTTTCGACGGATGAGTTCGCCCCGAGCGATTCTCTGCAAGTGTGATAGATTCTGCCGGCAGGCCAGATTAGCAGGTTCTCGCCGCGTTTGAGGCCTTCAATCGTTTCGTCCAGGACCTTTTCGACTTGTTCGCGTGCAGCAGGGCCATAAGCAGCGATACTCTGGATGGTTCGGACGCCCCAGCGTTTTGCGAAGGTGTGAATGACAGGACGGTCGAGCTGGTCGATGTCGCCAAAGGCGTGCGGGGCGAATCTGCCTTGCAGATGTGTATAAAGTATAACGGGGTCAATCAGGGCCGGGTGATTGGGCAGAAAGACAATGCCCGTCCTGCCTTTTGCGGCAACGGCGTCAAGCCCGGTGATTTTGATATCGTATCGCAGCCACAAAAGGAATTTAGCGATATTTCGCACCAAGAAATCAATCATTGTTTTTTCCCCTTCGGCAAAACAAAGAACAGCCAGACGGTAAACACGGCGACCATTATACCCATAAGGCCGAAGCAGTTACTGGGTTTGACGCCAAGCCGGTTGAACAGGTAAAGCAGCGCGCCGGAAATGAGTATGCCGCAATCGGCGACGAAATTGGACGCGGCGATGACCCTCCCTTTTATATCGGCGGCGGGCCTTACCTGAATGAAGCTTGCAGGCGGGATGAGGAACAACCCCCCTGCCGCCCCCAGTATTCCCAGAGAAGCTACGACAGCGGTCTTTCTGACCGGGTGCGGAAGATGCGGCACCGAAGCCATAAGGAACATACAAGCACCAATTGTTGCAACGGCAGGGACAAGAGTGCGATACCACTTTTCGCCTTTTGAAAGCGGTGCGCTGAGCAAGCTGCCCGCGGCGATGCCGCCAAGCTCAATGAGAACCAGCGTGCTGGTCATTGTGGCCGAAAGCCCGAACTGTGAGAGTCCCAGCTGGTTTATGATTAGTACGTTAAGCGAACCGATGAACCAGAAAAACGCAGAGCAGATAATTGCAACAACCAGCAGTGAATCATTTCGCAGGCAATAGAGCATTTGGACGGAGTTGAGTGGGCCTGCCCAGGGGAACCGAGCGGCGGGTGCGGCAGCGGGAAATCCCGGGACGGCGAAGCTGACAGCAAATCCGATTATGGAGACCGCAACAACGGCGCAACATACGATGAGGCGCGCCAGCGGCACAGAACTTGTGTTGCCTTTTATGTCGATGACAAAGCCGGCGCACACGATGCCGGCAAGCATTGCCGATGTGGTGATTGCCCTGATGACGGCGTTTGCCGTGGGGACATACTCAGCCGGGTAAAGCTCCGGTATCGAGCCATTGAGCGATGGATTGAACAAGGTTGCCTGCAGACCGAGGACGCCGAGCGTGGCGATAATGAGCGGCCAGTTGAGCAGCCAGATGCCCGCGGCGGCGAGAAACATAGCGACAAGCTCGAGGGCCTTCGAGGCAATGACAATGGAGCGTTTGGAGAACCGGTCGGCACAAAAGCCCGCGTATGCGGCAAAGAAAATGAAGGGCAGGGTAAAGACGACTGTGGCATAGCTCTGCAAATACGATTTGCCGGCTGCAATTGCCAGAAGCTGTGCGCTTTGCTTGAAGAAATTGTCGTTGAGTGTTCCAGCGCAGTAGGTTGCCGCCATAGCGACAAATTTGGCTCTCGCTTTTCTGATACGGCTCTTGAGCAGGTCCCTTACGGCATTATCCATAGGTCACTATTCGGTATTAACCGCCCGTTCAGTTTAGGCATTGTGGATATATTAGCAAATGGAAAAGATTGACGATATGGGTTGGGTGCCTGTATATTGGTTTTGGTTCGTACAGCGCTCGTAGCTCAATTGGACAGAGTGCCGGGCTTCGAACCCGGAGGTTGCAGGTTCGATTCCTGCCGGGCGCGATTCTGCCGGGGTTTTTCATCGGCGGGCAAGATGTGATTCACATCTCGTTTGCACGGTTCATACGGAATCCATTTGACTCATAAGTTCATTTCGGATATGATACTGACTGGTCAGTTTTGTTAATTATGGAGACACCCGAATGACGCGAAAGAATAGAAAGCAGCAGATTATGTTAGCTGCTGAGAAGTGCTTTACAAGTCAGCAGTTCCACGAGATAAGACTCGATGACATAGCACGCCGGGCCCGCGTGGGCAAAGGCACCATTTACCTCTACTTTAAAAATAAAGACGACCTGTTTTTTCAGACGGCCTTGTCGGGTTTTGAGCAGCTTTGCCGGCTTCTTGCGAGAAGCGTTTCTGAAAAGGCGTCTTTTCTTGAAAACCTCCTGACGGCCTGCGGGCAGATAAACCGGTTCTTCGAGAAAAGGCACGAGCTGTTTCGTATGATGAACGAAGAGGACGTTCGCCTGTGTTTCTCAAGGGGCAACATCCGCGAAAGATGGCTGAAAAAGCGCAAGCTTCTCGTGGCAGCCGTTGCAGCAATTATGCGCAAAGGATTCACCGAGGGCAGAATCCGCAAAGACATCCTGCCGGAAGTCCTGGCGGATTTTTTCCTCGGTATGCTGAGAACTCGGCTTAGAGACCTTGAAGATGCACCGAGGACTATGCGCCGGGATTCGCTGATTGTTGACCTTTTCTGTAACGGGGCGACGAACGAACATACTAAGGAACATAGGCGCAGTCATTGAAGACCCTGTGATATGAGCGAAACAAGAGAAAAACCAATGTTGACCAAAGCGACAATTGCGAGTGGAATTGCCCTGCTTTTGCTGTCTGCTGCCTGCTGTTTGTTTATTTCCTGCGCATCCTTTGATGCAAAAAGCCCCGATGATTACATCGGATACGCAAAGCCGGCACAGGAGCCGAATATACCAGGCACATCGACAGAAAGTGTTGCACTGGAAATGCCTTCTGCTGATGGGCCGCTGAGCATCAGCGTCACGCAGGCAACTTTACTTGCGCTTGAAAACAACAGGTCGCTCGTTGTGCAGCGATTCAACCCGCAGATTATGCGCACCCTGGAACAACAGGCCCTTGCGGCCTTTGACCCTGACCTGGTCTTTCAGATTGCCAACACACAGAACAATCCCCTGTATGGGCCGACGACAAAAACCAGAACGAATTCAGTTGACGTTGGAATCCAGCAGTTTCTGCCCACCGGCACGCTGTGGAATCTTACCGGCGGCACGGATATAGACCTGCTTCGAACCACCGACGACTATCAGTCGCGGATTGCATTTAGTGCGACGCAATCGCTGCTTCGCGGCTTTGGAACCGCCGTGAATCTTGCAACGGTGAACCAGGCGCGGCTGGACGTCAAGGCGTCACAGTATGAGTTGCGCGGTTTTGTTCAGGCGCTGGTTGCAGAGATTGAGCAGACGTATTGGGATTATGCTTTGGCCGAGCAGCAGATAGACATATATACCCGTTCTCTTGACCTTGCCGGCAAGCAGTTGGTGGAGACGCAGGAGCGTATCAAGGTCGGCAATCTGGCGCCGAGCGAGCTTGCCGCAGCCGAAGCCGAGGTGGCCTTGCGCCAGGAGGCGCTGATAAACGCCCGAAGCGTGCTTGCAAAAACGAAGCTGAATCTGCTGCGATTGATTAATCCATCCGGCGAGAACCTGTGGAGCAGAGAAGTTGTGCTCAAGAGCCGGCCGGTAAGCCCTTTCATAGAGCTGGATAACGTGGAACCGCACGTTGCCCTGGCCCTGCAGATGCGCCCGGAATTAAATCAGGCGAAACTGCTTTTGCAGCGGGACGAGCTTGAAATCGTCAAAACAAAAAACGGGCTGCTGCCGAAGCTTGACCTTTTTATTACACTCGGCAGGAGCGGCTATGCGGATTCTTTTGGGCGTTCGGCCAAAAATATCGACAATGACTACTATGATACTTTGGCGGGAATCAGTTTTGAATACCCGCCCCTGAATCGTGCAGCCGAGGCACGCCATCTCAGGGCGGTCTTGTCACGCGACCAGGCCAGGGAGTCAATAAATAATCTGGCTCAACTGGCGCAGGTCGATGTCAGAAGCGCATACATAGAGATTGTTCGCGCGCAGGAGCAGCTTACGGCTACTGCCGCCACACGCAAGCTCCAGGAGGAAAAACTTCAGGCGGAGACCGAAAAATTCCGCGTGGGAAAATCAACATCATTACTGGTTGCTCAGGCGCAGCGAGACCTCCTCGCCAGCCAGATTTCAGAGATTCAGGCGGTGGTCAATCACATTGAGGCGTTTATTGAACTTTACCGGCTTGAGGGTTCTCTGCTCGAACGTCGCGGTATTGCCGGTCCGGGCCGGGAGCCGGTAAAATTGCCTGATATGCCGTAAATATGAACCTGATAATATTTAGACAGGTTTTGTTTGATAAGGATTAATATGAACAGAAATGCTGATGTGTTTACTTTGAGAAAGGCAGTCGCCGGCCAATACTTAGCAGGCCTGTTGGCGATTTTGTGTCTGTTTTTTACCGGCGCCTGCTCAAAGCGTCCTGCCCGAAACGGCCCCGGCAACAAGTCGCAAGGCGGACCGGCTGTTCCCGTTACGGTCGCCGTAGTTGAGCAGAAAACTACTTCTTTGGAAATCAATATTTTCGGGACGGTTGAGGCGTATGCAAGCGTCGAGGTCAAGGCGCAGATTACCGGTGTTCTCAATGCGGTGCATTTCACGGAAGGTCAGCCGGTAAAGAAAGGCGACCTGCTGCTGTCGATTGACCCGCGCGAGACACAGGCGGCCCTTAAGCTGGCGCAGGCGAACCTGCAAAAAAATGAGGCACAACTGAAGAACACCGAAAAGGAAACCGCACGACAGACGGAACTATTGAACAAAGGTTTTACTTCGCAGGATGAATACGACAAAAGCACGACCCTCGTTGAGACATTCCGCGCAGCAGTCGCAGCCGATAAGGCGTCTGTCGAGAATGCTCAGCTTCAGCTCGATTACTGCTCCATCTGTTCGCCGATAGACGGCATTATAGGCAGTTTGCACGTCCACCAGGGCAACCTCATTAAAGAAAACGATGTTTCGGTAGTCACCATCAATCAGACAGACCCGATTTATGTGACGTTTTCTGTTCCTGAGCAGTATCTGCCGACAATACAAAAATACAGGGAGACAAACAACCTGGATGTCAGGGCCATACAGCCATACGAGAAAGGTGAGCCGGCCCGCGGAACGCTTAGTTTCGTCGATAATGCGGTTGATACCAATACAAGGACCATCCGGCTGCGCGGCACCTTCTCAAACAAGGACCAGCGTCTCTGGCCGGGACAATACGTCAATGTGACTTTGACGCTTACACAAGAGCCGAATTCACTGGTGATTCCGACACAGGCCGTCCAGACGGGGCAGAACAATCAGTTTGTCTATGTGGTAAAGCCCGACGCGACCGTCGAGGCCAGACCCATCACCGTTGTAAGAACAATGAACAGTGAAACGGTTGTAGAAGGGGTCACGGCCGGAGAGACCGTCGTTACGGACGGCCAGCTTCGGCTTATCCCGGGCGCAAAAGTCCAGGCGGAGACGGCGGCGCAAAAGTGAGGTGATACTTCGATGAATTTTACAACGTTATTTATTGAGCGACCGGTAATGACTACCCTTGTTATGATGGGTATCCTGATATTCGGGATGGCGGCCTTTCGATTTCTTCCTACAAGTGATTTGCCGAACGTTGATTTCCCGACCATACAGGTCTCCGCCTCGTTACCCGGAGCCAGCCCCGAGACAATGGCGGCAGCAGTGGCAACGCCTTTGGAACGTCAGTTCTCGACCATCGAGGGGATTGACTCAATGTCTTCCACCAGCGCACTTGGCGGAACTCAGATTACTTTGCAGTTCAGCTTGAGCCGTAATATTGACGCCGCCGCACAGGACGTACAGGCGGCTATTTCGCAGACCATTCGTCGCCTGCCTCGGGATATGCCCAGCCCGCCGACGTACCGAAAGGTCAATCCCGCCGACCAGCCCATACTTTACATCACGCTAACCAGCCCGACTCTGCCGTTGTCAACCCTGAACGAATATGCGGAGACGCTCCTGGCACAGCGAATCTCCGTAATCAGCGGCGTTGCGCAGGTGCAGGTCTATGGTGCGCAGAAATACGCGGTGCGGGTTAAGCTCGACCCTTTAGCTCTTGCCTCGCAGGGAATCGGCATCGACGAGGTGTCTGAGGCAATCCAGGGCGGAAATGTAAATCTTCCCACGGGCATCCTCTACGGGTCGCACCGCGCCTTTACAATCGAGGCGAGCGGCCAGCTCAACGACGCCGCGGCGTATCGGCCTTTAATTGTCGCATATCGCAACGGCTCGCCTGTGCGGCTCGGTGAAGTTGCGCAGGTTCTTGACAGTGTTGAGAACAATAAGACCGCTGCCTGGTATGGGGACCAATCAGGCGAGCAACGGTCCATAATTCTGGCGATTCAGCGCCAGCCGGGCACCAATACGGTTGAGGTCTCCGATGCGGTCAAAAAACTGCTGCCGACCTTCGGCGAACAATTGCCCGCCTCGGTCTCAATGCACATTTTGTACGACCGTTCGGTTTCCATAAAGGACTCGGTCACCGACGTCGAGTTTACGCTGCTGCTGACGCTTGTTTTGGTTGTCCTTGTCATATTCGTGTTTTTGCGAAACGTATCCGCAACCGTGATTCCAAGCTTAACGCTGCCGATGGCGATTGTAGGCACTTTTGCGGTTATGTACCTGTGCAATTACAGCTTGGATAATCTATCGCTGATGGCGCTTACTTTGTCGGTGGGGTTCGTTGTTGATGACGCAATCGTGATGCTGGAGAACATCGTTCGACACATAGAGATGGGCAAGCCCGCCTACAAGGCATCAATCGATGGCGCGAAGGAAATCGGCTTTACAATAGTAAGTATGACGTTATCTCTTGCTGCGGTATTCATTCCTGTTCTTTTTATGGGCGGATTGATTGGCCGGCTCTTCCGCGAGTTCGCCGTAACAATCGGCGTGGCTGTCCTGGTCTCCGGCTTTATCGCCCTGACACTTACGCCGATGCTGTCGAGCCGGTTCCTCAAAGGGCCGGGCGCAATCCGCCATGGTCGTGCTTATGCCTATTCCGAAAAGGTTTACGCACGTATTCTGAGCTTCTATGAAAGCACACTCAGGTGGGTGCTGATTCACAAATCCGGCTCAATGGTCTTCTCGGTTGTAATTCTCTTGGGTACGGTCTTGTTGTTTGTCGTGATTCCCAAAGGTTTTCTACCGAGCGAAGACCGCTCACAGATAACCGGTTTTACCGAGGCCGCCGAAGGCATTTCTTATAAGTCAATGTTCGAGCATCAAAAGGCCGTTAGCGCCTTTCTGCAGGCACAACCCGAGGTCGCGTCATTTATGTCGAGTGCCGGCTCACGCGGCGCGATGGGCGGCAACAGCGGTTTTCTGAACATTCGTCTCAAACCAAAATCGCAGAGGGAGTTTTCGGCTGATGAGCTGATTCAAAAGTGGCGACCAGGACTAAGTGCAATTACCGGCGTAAAGGTCTATCTGCAAAATCCGCCCACGATTTCCATCGGCGGTCGGATGACACGAAGCCAGTATCAGTTCACTATGCAAAGCCCCGATACGGATGAGCTGTTCAAGTATGCGGTCATAATGGAGCAGAAGGCGAAAGACCTGCCCGGTTTTCAGGATGTCACCAGCGACCTGCAAATCAAAAATCCACAGGTAAGCGTGGAAATACAGCGAGATAAGGCGTCGGCATCGGGCGTCAGCGCCGAACAGATTGAAACCGCCTTGTATAACGCATACAGCTCCCGCCAGATATCGACAATCCTGGCGCCGAATGACCAGTACTATGTTATTTTGGAGCTTGAAGACCGATACCAGCTGGACCCGTCGGCTCTGAGTATGCTCTACGTTCGCTCCGGCAGCGGTAAGCTCGTGCCGCTCGACGCCGTTGCAACTCTTACAACGGGCGTCGGCCCGCTCACGATAAACCACCAGGGACAGCTGCCTTCGGTTACCATATCTTTTAATCTCAGACCCGATGTGTCTCTCGGCGACGCCGTCAGCGCCATAAAAAAACTGGCCCAGGGCACACTTCCTGCCACAATCACCACCAGCTTCCAGGGTACAGCCCAGGCGTTTCAGTCCTCTTTGCAGGGTCTTGGCCTGCTTCTGGTTCTCGCAATACTCGTTATTTATCTCGTGCTCGGCATACTTTATGAAAGCTTCATTCACCCGATTACAATTCTTTCGGCTCTGCCCTTTGCCGGTTTCGGCGCACTTGTGACGCTTATGCTTTTTGGAACCGACCTTTCGATATATGCTTTTGTCGGTATAATAATGCTTGTCGGCCTGGTAAAGAAAAACGGCATTATGATGATTGACTTTGCAATCGAGGCGCAGAAGACCGAAGGCAAGTCACCCCACGATGCAATTCTCGAGGCGTGTCTTATCCGATTCCGGCCTATAATGATGACAACAATGGCTGCACTAATGGCAGGACTTCCTATTGCACTGGGCTATGGCGCCGGCGCCGAATCACGCAGGCCCCTCGGCCTTGCCGTTGTCGGCGGCCTGTTGTTTTCACAGACGTTGACCCTGTATATAACGCCGGTATTTTATCTGTATATGGAATCGCTGCGGCAAAAATTGACGCCGCTGCGACGCGGTTAAGGAATACCCAGGTCCCATAACTGCGGGCGGCAAGGTTAATATACCGGTATTTGAGGTTTCCGGGCACGCGTTGCACGTGCTCGAAATGATGCTCATCAAGTCCGGCACTATAAGTAAACCTCCACGCGAAAAGTGACGACAACAATATAAGAATAACTGCTCGACAAGCTACGGAATTCACCTTCCGAAATGGGGGATTTTGGGGCGGCTTGAAAAAGCCGGAAGTTTTGCCCAAACTGAGGTTGGGGCCGGTTTGAGGAGTATTGAAATGGGGATTCAGAAACTGTGTGAAGATGTGATTCTTGTTGAACTTCCTGCTGAGCCGGTGCTGAATGAGGAGCTGAAGTGTCTGGTTGACATTATCTGCGGCGGGGACGCTTGTAATGTGATACTTGACTTCTCGCGGGTCGATATCGTTACGTCATCGAGCATATCAAAGCTGCTGAAGCTAAGGAAGCTCGTGCTCGACTGGGGGCGCCGCCTTGTGTTCTGCAACATAGCGACCACCACCAGAAGTATCTTTGCAGTGACGGCGCTCTTGACGACATTCGATATCGTTAATGACCGTTCTTCGGCTGTGGCAAAAATTGAGAACGACTCGCTGAGCCGGCAGCGTTAACCGGCCTTGTTGTCACAGGCGGCTGCACAAAAAGCGCATCCACTTTAGCAGCGAAATTCACCCTCATAGTTGTGGTCACTTACATTTCCTCACCGCTGCGCGCACCTGCGATGCCAATTACCAGAGTTTGATGTAAACGGCAAGCATAACAGCGACCCAGAGGAAGCACCACAACCACAGGTTTTTGTACCAGGGGTAGCCGGCGGCAAGCTCATCGGCGGGGAGTTTCATCATAGAGGGCCGCCAGACGAGGCCTTCAATCTGGGATGGAGCGGGCGGTTTGGTGACGAAACTGATAAATACGGCGAATAAGAAGGAGAAGACGAAGAATAAGCCGGCGAAGTTGTATTCGTTTATATGCCAGCCGAACCGATTGCGAATTTCAACGAGGGCATGAGGAAGAAGGAAGAGCGGAAATACGAGCATCAATGTCCAGAACGCGGCGGCATTAGTCATTTTTTTCCAGAGGATGGCGAGTATGAAGACGACGGCGACGGGCCCCGCAACAAAAAACCAGCACTTCTGAAAAAAGCTGAAAATATTATCAAAGCGGGTGACGATAGGGGCACAGGCGGTGCCGATGACGAGAACGGCAGCGGTGGTGATTTGGCCGACGCGGACAATCTCGGATTGAGACGCCGTTTTGCGGATTTTGGTATAGAAATCCATGGTGAAGATTGCGGAAGAGGAATGGACAAGGGCTTCGATAGTGCTCATAACGGCGCTTGTCAGGCCGGCCAGGACAAGGCCCCGCAGGCCTGGACCGACAAGCTCCTTAATGACGAATGGGTAAGCCATATCGGGTTTTTCGAGGTTGCGGTTGAGGGCGTATGCGATAAGGCCGGGAAATTCGCAGGAGATACCGGTGATGAGCATCAGGAATCCGACGAAGATAATTCCCATTTTGCCGTCCCAGCGTGTTTTTGCGCCGAGCGTGGATTGGACAATGTACTGGGCGGTGCAGAAGTACCAGATATTGGTGGATATGGCGAGGACCAGGATGGATGTCCAGGGCAGCTCCGGGTGAGAGGCGGGGAGGATGAGGTGGTTTCGTGCGTTTTCTGCGGCGAAGAAGATGCCGGAGAAACCGCCGGGGATTTTGGTTATGGCAAGGACGAAGATGAGGATACCGGAAACAAGCAGGAGAACCGCCTGGAGAAGCTGTGTCCAGGCGACGGAGATAAGGCCGCCGTAGATAGTGAAGGCGCCGCCGACTAAAGACATAAGGACGATAGCGAACCAGATGTTGATACCGAACATCTGGTTGAGGAGAAAGCCGCCGGTGTAGATGACGCCCGGAAGAATGATGAAAAGTGCGGCGAGAATAGTGATGGCGGCGTAGAGGTTTCGCGGACCCGGGCCGAAGCGTTGTTCGAGGTAGCCGGGCATAGTTACGATTTTTTTGTTGAGATAAACGGGCAGGAATATCCAAAGCAGAACCAGCATTGCCGGCCAGTTGGCCCATTCCCAGTTAAACACGACCAGGCCCCACTGGTAGGAGGCGCCAGCAGCGCCGATAAATTGTTCGGTGGAAATAGAGGAGGCAACCATGCCGAAGGCGATGAGATACCATGGAAGCCGGCCTGAGGTGACAAAGTAGTCACGGGCGGAATCTTTTTGTTTTCGGCCGGCATAAAATCCGATGAGGGAGACGGCGACGAAATAGCCGATGAAGATAATAAGGTCGAGGGGGCTTAATCTCTGCATAAGTTCACTCCGTTTTTCAGAAACACTTTTTATTCAGTTCGAGGAATCTCTGATAGACCGGCTCGTATGTTTGCACATTGTTTTGGTTCGGTTCTGTTACCGAGGCCGTTTGGACCATATTGTCGGCTGCCTGCTGGAGCGAGGGATAGACGCCGGTGGCTTTGGCCTGGAGGACGGCCATACCGAGTGATGCGGCCTCGGGGCATTTCATAGTAACGAGGGACTTTCCGAGGATGTCGGCCTTAATCTGGTTCCAGAGCCGGCTTTTTGCGCCCCCGCCAAGTGAGCGAATCTCTTTGCAGTTCAGTCCAAGCCGCTCCATCTCGGCGATGTTCTGGCGAAGGACATAACCGATGGATTCCATTACCGCCCTTGCGAAGTGCGCCCTGCTGTGGTGTAGTTCGAGTCCGTAGAAGACACCTTTGGCATCGGGCTTGACATCACCTGTGCCCGGACCTGCCAGGTATGGAAGAAAGATAAGCCCCTGACAGCCGGGTGCGACTCCGGACGCCTGGCTTGTCATATAGTCGTAGATGTCGATGCCGGCGCGACCCGCTTCTTTTTTTTCGTCGGTGAAGAAGGCGTCGCGAAGCCACTTGAACGCCATACCGCCTGTCGGACACCAGCCGATGAGGACATATTTATCTTTGATGGCGTGATACTGGACGGCTATAGTCCTTTTTATGGACCTGGGCACAAAGGGGTCGATTGTGCCGCATACGGCCAGCGCCGCTCCGGTCGTCTCGGTGACGATGTCGCTTTTGATATTGCCCGCGCCGAGCATAGCCGCAATCTGGTCCATAGCGCCGGACACGACTTTTGTACCCTTCACAAGGCCTGTCTGCTCACAAGCCGATTGCTGCACCTCGCCGATTATTTCACCTGATTCGCCGAGGTCAACCAGTTGTTCCGTCGAGACGCCCGCATAGTCGAGAATTTCAGCCCACCATTTCTTGTTTACGATATCGACCATATACGAAGAGCTATAGACAGAGTAGTCGCCGCGGAACTGGCCCGTCAGCCGATAGAGAATGTAGTCCTCGACAAGAAGGAATTTTGAAGTTTGGCGGAAAATCTGGGGCTGGTTTTTCTTTAGCCAGAGGATTTTGGTAATCGGCCAGGTGGCGACAATGTCGGTTTGACCGGTATTGTTATCTGTGTCAAAGACCGTTTTTAATTCGGCGGCCTCCTTGTCCGAGCGGTTGTCCATCCAGACAATGGCGTTACGCAGGGGCTGGCCCGCCTTGTCGAGCGTGATGAGCGTCTCACCCTGGCTGCACGCGCCGACCGACTTGATTCGTGCAGGCGCGATGCCGGACGTCTGGAGGACTTCGGCGATGCCTTCCCTGCAGCAATTCCAGTAGGTTTGTGGGTCAAGCTCGACGATGTTCTCGGCCGGTGTGAACAAACTATATTCCCTCGTTGCGAGTGCGACAATATCACCCGTGCTGCTGATGAGAGCAACTTTTACAGACGTGGTACCGATATCCAGCGAGATGAAGAAATCATCGTCTGTCATCATTCCCTGACTCCTGACAGTGTTTCCATTCTCTTATTGGGTTTCGCAGGCAAGTTCGACATTCAAGAGTTTACAAAGGTAAGATATTTCTTTGGCCCAGTCGCCATAGACGAGAGAGAAATGCTGGGCGGGGACATAATCGAGGAAATGCCGCAGCGAGCCGTCGAGGATGATTTCAACGCTTGGGTGCATACCGGGTTCCTTAAAGCCGACTTCAATCCATCGTCTTGCAGCGACTGCCTTTCCCGTGACCAAATGAATCATCGGTTTTCCGGCCCTGAAGAAGGGACGCAGCAAAGTTACCCGGCCGGTCTTCATTTTCGAGCAGTTCATTAGGCCCTCCCACGGGTCTGTGCGGAAGAGCTTCGCCAGTTTCCTCCCTTCAATCATAGAGCAGGGCAGAAAGCCGCACACGCCGAACAGGATTCTGTCGTCCCAGAATTCGTACGATTCAACGAAGGTTGCGATTTGCCCCGATACGGAATTCAGAATGACGTGGCCTAACATACCGGGGACATCGTTTTCGCAGACGTATAAACATTCATCGCCGAGCAGCGTCCCAATCATACAGGGTGCGCAATCCATATTGGCCATCATCCCTTCGACGCACTTCAGTGAAATAGCGGAAAGTTTCTTCTCCTTTATTATTTTGCGGACCGCCAGCGTAATGCCGGCGACACGCTCAAAGGTCTGGTCTTTCGGCGCCTGGCCGAGAATATTCCAGTCCTTTTTGAGTGAGGCGACAAGGGCCCCAACGTCCTGCTTTCGCAGCGTCTTGGTTTTGTTTTCAACCTCGAGCATATCAAAAAATTCGGTCTGGACGCCATAGATGTTTCTGATAAGCGTATTATCGAAACTTGTGGTATAAAGGCCCATATCGGCAAAACCCATCGAGCCGAGCCGTTTGGTCTTGAGGTCGTTGACGGCTTTGGCAACTTTGGCGAAACGGACTATATCATCGACCTTTGTGTCGGTGTCGGGCGGCTCATACAGGAATTCAAATTTGATGCCTGCGGCCCTGGCCGGCTCGAGGATGCCCGGCGCTCCTGCCGCCGCTGCGGGCGAGAGGAGGAACCCCTCTTTCTGCGTCTTGCCGCCCGTCGCGTACAAGATAAAGGGGAGGTGCTTGTTGGCAATCATAAACGGGATTACCCCTCTGGCGTCGAGCCAGGTTGCGACGACCGCAATGACCAAATCGCAGCCCTTTGGCGAGAACGCCTCGATTGCCGCCTGTCCCTGTTCATAGTTCTGGATTTTGGGTATTGGTCTGAAGTCAAAAAGCCCCGTCGCTTTGAGGTCTCTGTGGACGCGAGCGGTTATTTTGTCCACGAAATCCAGCGAGTAGCCCTCGAAACCAAGCCCGACCAGCCCCGCGATGATTTTTTTCCTCTCAGCCATTTCCAAATTCTCCCTTATTTGTTCTTGTTCGGATTAGAAAACGAATTTTTAATCCTGCTTGCACAGTATTATACCGGATGTTAGATTATGTTCAAGTATGTTTTTTAAGAACATTGCAGAATTTGAGAAGTTGTAAAAAACGGTGTGTACGACAATCCTTTTATCCTTCAGGAGACAAAAGGTATGAAGACGAGAATGTCGCTTATGGTCGCGGTGCTGGCAATCGCACTGGCGGGATGCGCATTGGGCGAAGAAAAGATTTGTTTGCATAAGGTCCAGCGGGACAACAACGGCAAGATTCTATCGTGGCATAAGCCGGATGTCCCCGGCGCGGGCTATGCCCACGTTTGCAAGCTCGCTTCGGAGTTCATCAAGTCAGGTACGCCCGTTGACCCCAATACCGGCAAGAAAATTTATTTTATCACCTGCTGTTTTGAGGGGCCGCATATAAAGGGAGAGGCGGCATTCAAAGCGGGTAAAACCTGGGAACAGTGGATGCACAATCCTGCGTGTTTCTATGCGGGCTCAGTGCAGAGTTTAGTGCTGGGATGGCGGGTATATTCGGGTGACGATTCTTATATTGATGTTGTGCGGGAGATGCTCGACTATGAGCTTGAAAACGGTACAACGCCTGCCGGCTGGGTCTGGCCGAGCTGCCCATACGCCAGCTCCGACCCCGGAAGCACAGTGTATCAGGGGGCGACAAGATGGGAAAGCGACGGAATGCGAGGCGACGGCCTGCACGGCATCGAGCCGGACAAAGTCGGAGAGCTGGGCATTGCGTATCTGAAATTCTATGAGGCAACCGAGGAGAAAAAGTACCTCGACGCCGCGATAAACTGCGCAGACGCATTGGCCAGGCACGTTAGGCCGATACAGGGTGACCTCGAGCCGTTCTCCGGCGCCGAGATTAACAAATCACCCTGGCCTTTCAGGGTAAATGCACAGACGGGCATTGTGATATCGGAGTACTGCTCGAACGTCATTGAGCCGATTCGATTGCTTGATGAGCTAATCAGGATTCAAAAGATAATAAATCTGGATGAGAAAAAAATCGCCGCCTACAAAAAGGCGAGGGACCTGGCGTGGAAATGGCTGTATTCAAAGAGCGGGCCGATGAAAACCTATATCTGGAACGCCTACTTCGAGGATATACCCAACGACCCCAACCGCTCGAACCGCAACCAGCTCACGCCGCTGGAGACAGCCAGATACCTGCTTAAACATCCTGAGCTTGACCCTGACATAAACGAAAATATTCCGTCTTTGATACACTGGGTCGCCAGCGTATTCGGCACGGAAGGAATGGACGCGATAAAAGAGCAGACCTGGTGCTACGCCCCGATGGGCAGCCACACTGCCAGGTATGGCTCGCTTTGTGCGATGTGGTATGAAAGGACAGGCAACGAATGGTACAAGGACCAGGCCTATAGATTCCTGAACTTCGCCACATATATGACATACCAAAACGGCGTGGTCGCAGTCGGGCCATCCTGGCTCGGCTCGTGGTTCTCCGATGGCTACGGCGACTACATCAGGCATTTTATGGAAGCACTCGGCGCAGTGCCTGAGTGGGCGCCCGCCGATGAAGACCACTTGCTGCGGTCATCATCGGTTGTCCAGAAAATCTCATATACGCCGGACAAAATAGAATACAAGACCTATGACGACGATGCGACAGAAGTGCTGCGAATCACCGCAAAGCCGAAATCGGTTGCCGTGAACGGCAAGGCGATTTCCGAGGCAAAAGAGTTGAAGAACGACTGCTGGACCTGGCAGACGCTCGATAAAGGCGGCGTCCTGCGAATCCAGCGAAACGCCGGCTCAAAAATAGTAATTGAAAAATGAGGTGTAAAAAATGACGGGGAAAAAATCGGCCGCAGCCGTCGGGCTGACGGCAGTTGCTGCAATCATCCTGTTGGTCGGCTGCGGACATACCGCCCGCACGACCCCGGCCAAGCTCGGCTATCACGAGATAAAGACCGACGCCGAAGGCAAAATTATCCCGTGGTATTCCGCCAGTCGCGGGCAGTCCTACGACCACGTGATTATGTTAGTGTGGCATTTTTGGGACAAGATACGGCGGGACTACAACGGCACGCCGTACTTTATGAACCACCAGGTCTGGCGCGAGGGCAGCGACGACAGTCGGGGATTAGGCGGCGACCAGTTGCAGATGGCGCTTTCGTCGTGGTCGCTGCTCTATATGTACTGCGGCGACGGTCAAATCGTCGAGAATATGAAGTTCATTGCCGACTACTACCTGACGCACTCGCTTTCTGCGCCCGCTGCCCAATGGCCCAACATTCCCTACCCTTATAACACATATATGTACTCGGGGTTGTACGACGGGGACATGATTATCGGCAAGGGCTACACTCAGCCGGATAAGGCGGGCTCCTTAGGCATCGAGCTGATAACGCTCTACAAAATCACCGGCAGCGAGAACTACCTCAACGACGCCGTCAGGATTGCCGACACGCTTGCTATGCACACAAAGCCCGGTGACGCCAACAACTCGCCGCTGCCTTTCAAAGTCAACGCCGAGACCGGCGAAGTCGGCGTTCTCATCAATTACTACACCCGCAAGATTGACGGCCGGTGCACTTACACCACCAATTGGACCGGCACGATGCGACTCTGGACCGAGCTGATAAAGATGAATAAAGGCAACGTTGACTCGTATAAGAAAGCGTTCGATATATTTCTCGGCTGGATGAATGAATACCCGCTCAAAAATAACAAGTGGGGACCGTTCTTTGAGGACGTGCCCGGCTGGTCCGACACACAAATCAACGCAGTCACTTACGCAATGTACATCATGCAGAACCCGGACCTTTTCCCCAACTGGAAACAGGATGCTCGCAAGGTCCTCGACTGGCCCTGGGAGCGGCTCGCAAACCAGGACTGGGAAAAGTACGGTGTTGTCGTTATGAACGAGCAGACCGAGTACCTACAGCCCGGCAACAGTCACTCCGCCAGGCAGGCGTCTATGGAGTTGCTTTACACAAAACTGACCGGCGACAACACTCGAAAGGAAAACGCAATCCGCCTGCTCGACTGGGCGACCTATATGGTGGATACCGACGGCAAGAACAACTATATCAACGCCGGCGTGTGGATGACAGACGGCTACGGCGATTACGTCCGACATTACTTGCGTGCTATGGCTGCCTGTCCGGAGCTGACACCCAACGACGCGGACCACATCCTTTCGAGCACGTCGGTAGTGACGAGCGTGCGGTATCGCGGCGGCGACCGCAGGGGCCCATCAAGACCCGGCCGAGAATCGGCCGGATTTGTCGGCAGGCCCGTTGTCACCTACAAGACGTGTGACGCTGATTCGACAGAGGTGCTGCGAATGACGGCAAAGCCGACCGCGGTGTATGTCGGCAAAAAGCAAATCGCCGAGTCGAGCGAGGGCGAGGGCTGGACCTGGCAGCCGATGCAAAAAGGAGGAGTCCTGACAATAAAACACACGACAGGAAACGAGATTACCGTAACGGAAGCAGACAGGAAATGAAAAAATCAGCGCTCGTCATAACCGTGGTTCTCATTGTCGCAAGTCAGCTATCCTGGGGCCAAATCAGGAAAAGAGATAGCATTTATCGCCATCCGGAGCGGCTTGGAATTCACTGGATACAGACGGATGAGGCGAACAATCTGCTGCCGTGGCCTTCGGCGAACCTCGGCCAGTCATACGACTACGTCTTGCGGCTTGTCTGGAATAAATGGAACAGCATTTCAGAGGTACAGCCGGGGGTGAAGTATTATATGGCTCACCGGACAATGCCGTGGACGGAGACGTTTTATGGCAATATGTGGAATGGGCCCGATGACGGGATAGGCGGCGACCAGATTCAAATGTGTTTAAGCTCCTGGGCCAAATTCTACGCGTACACCGGCGACCGCTCGGTCGTTGACAATATGGTCTATATGGCGGATTTTTACCTCGAACGCGGCCTGAGCAAACCGAAGTGCAAATGGCCTAATCTGCCCTATCCGTGGAACTCGAAGCGCACGCCCGGCTTCAGGTACGATGGCGACCTGCGCCACGGCGTCGGCGTCACGCAATTAGATAAGGCCGGCGATTTGGGCTATCAGCTCATCAATCTGTACAAGATAACGGGGACAAGGAAATATCTCGATGCCGCGATAAAAATTGCCGACGTCCTGGCGGAGCACACGACCGATGGTGACATCAACAACTCCCCCCTGCCGTACAAAGTTAATACCGAGACGGGCAAAATTATCTGGTCTTATACCGGCAACTGGACGTGGACGGTCGAGATGTTTGATGAGCTGGTGAAGATGAACGTCGGCCAGACGGACAAGTATAAAAAGGCAGCAGATATTTTCGTCAAGTGGCTGAAAGATGTCCCCATCCGTCACAATAAATACGGGCCGTTCTTTGAGGATATTGATATCTGGTCCGATGCCGGGATAAATGCGGGCCGGCTGGCCTATTACATTTTGAACCACCCCGACAGATGGGGCGATGCCTGGAAGGAAGATTCCAGAAAATGCCTCGACTGGATGGTGCAGGAGCTTGGCAATCATAACTGGGAAAAATACGGCGTCGTGGTCACAAATGAGCAAACCGCTTACAGGTACGAAGGCAACAGTCATTCATCCCGGCACGCCTCAATTGAACTGTTGTATTCTCAAAAGACCGCCGACTGGCCCCGCAAAGCAAACAGTATAAGGGAGCTGAGCTGGGCGACCTATAGCGTTGATTACGACGGCAGAAATGAGTACCCGGGCGACCCCGTCGATGAAGAAATCTGGTTCACCGATGGCTACGGCGACTATGTGGAACATTACTTGAATGCAATGGCGGTACTGCCTAATGAGCTTGCGACGGATGACGGCAATCATTTACTGCATTCGACTTCGGTGATAAAGGAAATCAAATATGAAAAGAACAAAATCAGATATGTCACCTTCGATAAGTCGTCAACAGAGCTGCTGCGTCTGGTGAGTAAGCCCTTGGAAGTCACGGCAGGCGATGGACTGGCGGAGGTTGAATCGTTGGATAAAGACGGCTGGACGTGGAAGGCGCTTTCAAAGGGCGGGATTCTGGAATTAAGACATAGCAAAAGTAGCGAGTGTGTAATAAGCATTTCGGCAGCAAAGTGAGGATGCGGTTATGAAGAAAATCATTTGTATTACGATTACAATTGCCTGCCTGTGTTTGACGGCGTTCGGCAGGACTACTCGCAAGACGTTGTGCACGCACGATGCGGTATATGATGCGAATAAGGGCCTCTTGGCCTGGTATGAGCCGAATGTGCCGGGGGCGGCCTACGACAAAGTGATTGATTTGGCGGCGGATTTTCTGAAAAACCGCTGCCCAAATGAGCCGAACACAGGCCTGAAACTGTATATGGTGCATACGTGGTTCAGCACACCGCGCGAGGTGGGCGAGGAGAAATTCAAGGCGGGATTGTCGGGTTCGGATGACGGACATACCCCTGCGTGCACATTCGCCAACTTCGTCAAGAGTTTTGTGCTTGGGTACTACCCATATACCGGCGATGAATCATACATCGGGCTTGTACGTGAGTGCCTTGACCGGCTGATTGACCACGGCACGACGCCTCCCGACTGGCTCTGGCCTAATTGCCCCTACCCAAGCGCAAACCCGCGAAGCCCCGAATACTTCGGCGCCACCCACTGGGGCGTCGGCGGGCGAAACGACGGCCTCAATGTCATTGAGCCGGATAAGGTCGGCGAAATGGGAATAGAATATCTGAACTTCTTCAAGGTTACAGGCGAAGAAAAATACCTCAAGGCGGCGATTAGCTGTGCGGATACGCTTGCGAAAAATATCCGAAATGTCCCTGCTCGAGGCGACAATCAGAAAGAGCCGCTTCGCTCGCCCTGGCCTTTCAGAGTCAACGCAAAAGATGGACAGGTGCTCGAAGAATACTCTGCAAATGCGATTTGTGCGATAAATTTATTTGACGAGCTGATGCGTCTGAAAGAGAAATTAAATCTCACCGAAGAGAAGGCGAAACAGTATCAGCGAGCGAGGAAAACGGCGTGGGGCTGGCTCTATTCCACCGATGGGCCGATGAGAAGCTTCAACTGGAAGGGCTACTTTGAAGATATACCCAACGACCCGCACAATAAAAACCGCGTCCAGAATATTCCCCTTGAGACGGCCAGGTACCTGATTAGGCATCCCGAAATCGACTCATCAATTGACATCCACGTCCCCGCAATAATTTACTGGGTTGCGACGGCATTTGAAATACCGGATATGGACGGCATAAGAGAGCAGTTCTGGTGCTACGCCGGTATGGGCAGCCACAGCGCCCGTTACGCCTCGATTTGCGCACTGTGGTATGAGCGGACCGGCAACGAGTGGTTTAAGGAGCAGGCGTATCGGTTTTTCAACTGGGCAACTTATGTCTGCGACAAAGATGGCTTCGTAATTGTCGGGCCTGATTTTCCGGCCCAATACTGGTTCACCGACGGCTACGGCGATTACGTCCGACATTTCCTCGAAGGTATGGCGGCAATCCCCGAATGGGCCCCCGCTGATGAAGACCATTTACTCCGCAGCACTTCCGTGATTCAGAAAATCAAGTACGGGGACAATAGTATCGAGTATAAGACGTTTGACGATGATGCGACAGAAGTATTACGGCTGAGGTCCAAACCTAAGAGCATTACTGTAAACGGCAAGGCAATCAGTGAAACAAAGTCGCTCGATAATGACTGCTGGACGTGGAAACCATTGGACAAGGGCGGTGTCCTGCGAATCAAACACTCGTCTGGCTCGAACGTCGTCCTAAAGATGTAGCTTCTCGAACCGCGTCCCCATGGGATAAAGATTCGGCCTGTGGTGCCTGCCCTGCGTAGTCGAAGGAAGAAGTACAACAGTAAAATCACAGCACAGGAGCTGAAATCGTCTCCTAACTCAAAGTGACATCTGTCTCATTTTTGCTGAAGACGTACAGCCCAAGTGGTTAGGCGGGCCAATCACATGCCCCAACTCTCGCCCATCAAGGCGAAGTCGGCAAAATCTACATTGTTGCTGTCATCAAAATCCGCGCAGTCAGGATTTGCGGAGCAGTCGCCGGTATCGAGCCACTGTTCGACAAATACGTCCAAGTCGAAAAGGTCCATGATGTTGAGCTCGCCGTAGGCGAAGCCCTTCCCGTCGAGAGCCAGATATACCTTGCCGAAGACATTGGGGTCGCCGTCAATCGCAATCGTATTCGAGTAAATGCCGAGGGGGTAACTGCATATCTTGGCCCAAGTGGCGGCCTGGTCAGTGGAACGCCAGACGCCTTCGACGCTGTTGAGCTTGCCGGCGTAGTAGATGGTGGGGTAGGTTGCGCCGGTGTCAGCTTTGCCGAATCCGATGGCCTGAGCATAATTTGTGCCGGTTACGAGCGTCCAGGAAGAGCCGTAGTTGGTGCTGCGATAGAGGCCATAGCCGCTGGCATTGCCGCAGAACCAGACGTGGCCGGCCTGGCCGGGCGTGGCTTCGAGGCAGGGGAAGCGATATTTCGGCAAGGCGGTGCTCACGTGGCTCCACGTTGCGCCGCCATCGGTGGAACGCCATAGACCGGCGTTGGCATCCCCGGCCCAGTTATAGATGTAGAAGGTTCCACCAGCCACCTTGTCGGCAGCTACTGCCTCGTCGCCTGGGCCCCACCCTGGACTCATCGGCGTGCCCAAGCTGGCGGGCCCGCTCCAAGAGTTGCCGCGGTTCGTGGTGTACCAGACCTTGTTGTTGGCCCCATTGAACCAAATGATGTTGTTGGGGTCGGTAGCGGAAACCCCTACGCCGCGCGGCACGCCGAGCGTGTCAGCAGGGAACTGGGCAAACCGGGTCCATGTCTGGCCGCCGTTGGTGGAGTAGCCGCTCTGGTTGTGGTTCTGCATCTCTGAGATTGTGGCGATAAACAAAGGGTTGCTGCCGCAATCGTCGAGAGACCACGCGCCGGAAAAGATGACCGCCATCTGCTGGGCGTTGTACTGGTCGGGGTTGGTGTGGTAATGGACGTTGATATCCATTTTCGCCGTGACTGGTTTGCCGCTTACGGGGCAGAGGACGTCCTTCGAACAGGTGTCCTCGATACCTCGGCTGACCGAGAACCACGTGATTGTGCCATCGCTTAAATCGCTGGTGCGCCACATTCCGAACCCCTCGGCGAACCACATCGTGTTGGGCACGGTCGGGTCGAATAATATCTCGCCTATGCTCATCCAACTTGAGCCGAGGTAGTAGGTGTTCTGCCAGGTTATGTCGGACGAGGTGGACCTGTTGATTCTGGTCCAGCTTGCGCCTTGATTGAGCGAGCGCCAGAAGTATCCTGCGCCGCCTGCTGTGGTGAAGAGCCGCTGTGAATTGAAGGGGTCAACAGCGATATCGCTCCAGCCCTGAGCTTCCGGGGTGATATTGGTCCATGTCCCCGCTGAGTATTTCCAGATTTGCCGGTCATCTTCGTATGCTGCGTAATACGTTCCATCGGGGCCTATCTCGGCGTCTTTGGGCCGCAGCGTAGTGGCAGGTCCTGTCCCATTGATTCGAGACCAGTTGGCGCCGGCGTCGGAGGTGCAATAGACGCCCTCCTGCCAGACGGTGACATATATCACCAGCGTCCTGCCGCCGCTGGTGCCGGAGTTCGGGTCGAACACGACGGTGTTGACGCCATGATTAGCCCCGCCAATGGGAATCTGGCCTGTGGAGACCTGTGACCAGATACCGCCCCCGTTGGTGGTTACCCACAGCCCCTGGTTGACTGAGGCGTAGTAAACAACATCGGGATTTGCGGGGTCAACGCCGAGGCGTTCACCTTCATGCCTGCCCTCACCGTTGGGCTGCATGTTAACATCCAGCGTGGTACTGGTCTTGACCCAGGTATCCCCGCGATTGGCGCTCTTGTAAACGTTGCGTTTGAATGCCATGTATGCGATATTGGGGTCGCTTGGAGCGCCGACGATGCTGTCAACGCCTTCGTAATTGCCGTAGTAGCCCCCCGCTGGCATTGGCATGCTGTTTGTCGTGACGACGTTCTTCCATTCACCGACGGCCGGCTGCCAGCGGTATGCCCCGCCCACGTCGGAACGACAATAGACCAGGTTCGGCTCGGTCGGATGTATCCACATGCCGACGTTCCAGCCGCCGCCGCCTATCTTGAGGGGTTTCCACTCATACTGGCCGGTCAGGTCCGTGTAGCCCTCTGCAGTTGCTTGCCAGCCGGCTGGCATCACTGCCATTAGACCCGCGAACAACAAATACGCAAACCTTTTAGTCATGGTACATATCCTTAAACGCTGTGTTTGTGTAGCAATATCTGGTTTCTACGAAATCTGTGTTAAAACTCTGCGACGCACACTTTCGTCACTACGTACTCATCCGTGTTTTATCCTTCACTCCTGGCTTCTCGTCTCTTCTGGCCTTTGTGTCGGATTGACGCAACTGCGGGGATGTGTCGGGTGCACAGTTCCATCACAACTACTCCAACGAGCTTTCTCGTAGAAGTAATACAAGCCCAGTGTACCAGGACAGTGTTAGAATTGCGTTAGTAACGCACACGACTGTCTTATGGCAAAACATAGGACTGCCTCTACATTATAGCATATTCGGCCCATAATCACAAACACATCACATAATTGCCCCAGGGATTGTGGAGGAATTCCGGGGATTTCGCTGTCGCCCGCCTGGCTTTAGTTGCTTTCCGCAACTCGCAAAACCCATCCTCACCCCGCTGTGCCAAGTTTTCGCAAGGCACAACCGGTCGCCCTGACGCCCAAGAAGCTCGTACGTGGGCAGATCGGCCTGGCTGTTCCCCGTCAGGAGAAGTGGAACAGGTTAAGGGATTTGGTTAGGAGAGGGTTTCAAGCAGTTTCCGAGGGGCAAAAGGTGACATTTTACTTTTCGGATTATTGGCAATGGCTTCACCATTTGCCCTTTTCCCTTCTTGTCCGCCCCCAGCGGATTCTCTTTTTACTTTTTGCTTTAGTGCTTTCGCGTCTTTCTGGCAAAGATTTCACTTGACACAAAACAATTAATAATGTATAATACCCACCAAACAATGAGAAAGTGAATACTGAATCGTAAACTCGCAGGTTAAACAATGGCTGCTCGTATCCCGATATTCGTAGAATGGGCCTTAGCCCATCAATCCGAACAGGTCCGCTCTCTCGCCCGCACCGCTCTAACCCTGTTTGCCCAAACCGCCCATTTTAGCACAGAACATTGCCCCTCTGTTCTCGAATCACGAGCCACGGGTCACGGGCTACGAGGTATGATTTTACAAAACAAACCCAATTTTCAAAAAACCAAAATGAACCCAAACCTCTATTCAGAAATGACTTATGAAAATAAACCACCTTCTCCGCCTCTGCCAAAACAAACCCAATCAAAGCCAAAACAAACCCAATCAAAGCCATAGCGCAGCAGGCGGTGAGCGTACCTGTCTTGCCTGTCCTGAGCGTAGTCGAAGGGAGTGTAGTCGAAAGAGTCGATTCGTCGCAGGGCCTTCATTTTCAGCGTAATAATGCGGTTTCCCTGACACCATTGGCAGCCATAACGTTAAAAGCCCGTGCAATCAAGGCAATCCGCGATTAAAATAAACCACGTGATGATTTGAAAGGAGAAATCGTGCGAAGGGCAAGTGCAACAATTTTAGTCACACTAACGATGGTTGCAGTTTTCCTTAGCGGCTGTGCAGGCGAGACAATCACCAAGGACGTTGTGCTTGACGCCGGAAAGAAGTTCCAGACCATTGACGGCTTCGGTGTCAATATTACCCCTGCACAATGGCGCGAGGGCAATTTGAAGCCGGTGCTCGATATGTTAGTTGATGACCTCGGCTGTACACTGTTTCGGTTCGACTGCTACGGCACGGCTGACTGGCTGGACCCGAACAAACGTGACAAGGACGGCAAATACGCCCAAGCGTATCTTGAAGAGGTCTATACAGGCAAGATTTTCAAAGACGCCTGGGCGACCTTCAGGTATCTCAACAGCAAAGGAATTGAACCGTATTTTAATGTCAGCGGGAGGATTCCGCGTGGCCTGGCAGGGCCGGATGGCCAGACGCTCAAGGACTTCGATGGCTACGCCGAAATGGCCGTCTCGATGCTCAAGTGGGCGAGAGAAAAAGAGAAACTGAAATTTTCGCTGTTCGCTCCGTTCAATGAGACAGATTTGGGATTTCCCGAAGGGCCCCGTATGCAACCCGATATCGTTGTCCCTGCGACAAAGGCAATACTGAAGAAGCTCGATGAGGCGGGTCTTGGGGACATCAAGCTGGTTGTCCTGTGCGATGCGTTCCCGAAGTTAGAGAAGATTGCGCCGATAGTCAGAGACGATTCGATGGTCGGGCGAATAGCGTATTTCTCGACGCATACCTACGGCGACGGCGGCGACCAGGAACCTTGGAAATGGTTTTTGGAGGAGACCGATTTTGCGAAGTTCGCCAAAAGGGTAAAGCAAAGCCCTTATAAGGATTGCCCGGTTTGGCTGTCAGAGTTCGGCGACTTAGACCAGACGGCGGAGGTCGAGTTCGGCATCGGCTGGCGATGCGTGCGGCGACTGTTAAAGGCGATTGACGATGGTTTTGCGTCAGGCCAATACTGGGACGCCTTTGACAATTTTCACGAGCACGACGGCGCCTGGGCGACATACGGCCTTTTCAAGGTCGATAGGGACAAATGGACATACACGCCTAAGAGACGTTACTTTGCACTCAAACAGATTTTTCGCTTCGTGAAGCCGGGATTTGTACGAGTGAGTATTGAACCGGAACTCCTCGAGACAAACGATGTTTATAAGATGTGGCACGCGCCGCTAAAGCATATACCTCTCTATGCCTTTATCTCTCCAGACGGCAATGACTTCACAATCGTTGGTATGAGCACCGTTGAGAGCGACGTTCAACTGAATATCAAATTGAAGGGAGTCAACATAAAAGGCAAGACCGTTGCCTGCTATCGAACAAGCAGAAACGAGGACTGCAAAAAAGTTGCAGACGCCGCCGCTAAAGGCGATGCAGTCACAGCGATAATACCCGAAGAATGTATCTTCACGCTGACAACACTCAAGTGAGCTGCGATTCGAGCAGGTCGGTTTCCCGCGACTTGTCCCAGTAATCGACGCTTTGCAGGGCTGTGTGTTTGATGTGCGGATAGAGGATGGCCTTGCCGTCGATTTTGGTTTCTTTAATCATTTTCAGTACGTCGATGGCGTTATCTAAAGAGCCGACGGCGGCGACGTAATTGCCCGGGTCGATTTGTTTGGCTTTAATGGCCTGGAGAGTCGCTGCCATATCGCTTGGGTCGCCGCCGCTTGAGCCGACAACCTTGATTTCGCGGTAATGCACTGCGAGCGCATCGAGCTCAAGAATATGTTTGCCGCGAGGAAGCCCCCCAAACAGATTTGCCACACCGCCCGGAGCGAGAAGCCCCAGCGCCTGCTGCTGGACGGGCTGAATCCCCACCGCCAAGATAATATCGTCCGCCCCCCTGCCGTTTGACAGGTCTCTAACCATCTGCTCGAGCTTGTCGCCTGTCACGCAGACAAGGTGACATTGTCGTGTGCGCGCCTTGTCTGCGATTGTCTTTGTCGTCTTGTCAAGACGTTCCTGCTGAAGGTCACAGACAATCAATACGGATGGTCTGAACCGAAGCGCAAGCTCAGCGTGCATTCTGCCCATAGCACCGGCGCCAATAACAACGGTGATGCCGCCCGGCAGAATCCCCGTGTGCGGACGACGCTCCGCAAAGGGACTATCCTTTATCAAATGAAAATTACGCTGCTGGGCTGAATAAACACAACTGATAGGTTCCCCCATTGAAACGGCAAAATACGCCATCTCGTCATCCGGCAAAGTAAGCAGGCACTGGCCCTGAAGGATTTCTTCCTGAATGCAGATATATTGAGCGAGGTGTCCGGGCAGTGAATAGCCAACCCCGCACTTGAACATACCTGCGCCGTTATTGTTGTACCTTTCGCGGTGCACAATCGGCGGGACGTTGACTGCTGGCTGAATCGCATATCGCTGCCCGACTCTGAATTTACCTTTGAGGTTGTCGCCTATTTTCACTAACGTCACCGAACCCTCATCGCCCAGAATCAATGGCCACTTCTCCATATCCCAGCCGTTGATGTAAGTATGTTTAGGCCCCTGCTCAATCAGCTTAATGATGCTTGTGCATACCCCTGCCGCATCAACTCGCGCCAAAAGCTGGTTTGGACCGACCTGGGGTACCGGGACTTCAGCAACTTTCAGGTTCTCAAAGCCCACCCCTGCGGCGATTATCGCCTGCATAGTTTCGGGTACATTAAAATCTTTCTGGTAGCGGTAATCGGAGAACTTCGACATCACATTTCATTTCAAAAAAATCACTTCAACACCCGTTCGGCCTTTGCGACCACATTATCAATAGCACGTTCTCGGTCTTTGTCAATCTTATAGAGGTCGTCCCGGCAAAGAATCTGCTCAACCTTCTCGTGAGCTGCCGCTAACATATCGTGCCGCCTCTCGGCATTGAGCGTGCTCGTCGCGCTCCTGTCGGCCAGCGCCGGCGACCAGAGGTTTTTTCGGAAGTGTTCCAGTGTGTGCTCGTGAGAGAGAAATTCTTTCCCAATTCCGACCTCGCCGATTACGTCAACCGCGAGCATATCATCTGTTACTTCTATTTTGCTGAACAACCGCTTTATGGACTGGGCAATTTCCAAATCAAGAATCGCCTGTTCAGGTGAGAAACGTTTGCCGCCTGCAAGAAGCCCGACGGGGAAATTGAATCTGCCCTGTTGTGCCGCCGAAAAAAACTTCATTGTCTTTTCAGCCAGCGACTGAATACCGGGATATTTTGCATCCGTATAGCCGGTGCCGATAGCAAGGTCCTGCCCATAATACTGGTCATATAATTGTGCAAGTACGGAATCCTGCAAGAGCGCCTCCGGCGCCGAGAAGCTTGCCGAGCCGGTTGCCATATCCATAATACCGCTGATGATGCCTCCGCCGACCATTGCATCGGGGCAGGCAGCGTGAATGCACGTCATCACCCCCAGGATTTCGGCGTTTGCGATGACAACATTACCTGCAATCGAGCAGGGGCTTGTCGCGCCGGTAAGCGGCATAGGAATAATAGTGCAGGGCAGCCGCTTTTTCGCAAGCATCAGCAGTATTCTGCCGTCCTCGCGCGGAAACTGTAGAGGAGCTATTGTTTCCTTTGCGGTTATGAAACAGGGTTTCTGTTCATAAGCCGCCAGGCCGCCCCGCACAATTGAACCAATCTCGATAAGCAGCTCCAGCTCACGCTCGTTCCACACCTCTGTGCTGCCGCATTTGGTTGTGTATTTTGCCGCGAGCGCCGCCGTTTTGATTCGCTGCATATAAGGGGCAATCTCGTTGCCCTTCTCATCAATAAGGCAGGCGACCGGATTTCCGACAAACCCTACGGTGTCAATCGCCTCCCCAAGCTGCAGGAGTCGAATCAAATCCTGTTCCGTCGGCCGACGAACGATGTCCGCTGCGAAATCAAGGTACTCGATGCACGCGCCGCCGAACTTAAAGCCCAGTGGAGGCGTCCATCGCGGATTGGTGACGCCGTTGAGGAGATACTGTCGTTTGCCTGACTGAATCTGATTACGAAGAAACTCGATTGTGCCTTCGACAATGTGAGCAGGAAATTTCACAATGCCGCTGTTGCGTTCGACTTTTGCGCCGAGTGATTCCAACAGCTCATAGTAATCGGCGCAGTCAACGCGAAGGCCGGTCTTTTCGAGCACTTCCAGCGTAGCATTATGAATCGAGCGCAGCTTTTCCGTATCGACCGGCCTGTATTCGCCGTGACTCATAGTATTTACTGCATTCTATATAAGACCGAATTTTTTCGCAGCGGCTTCGGGGTCGGCGTTTTGTTTTACCACCTCAAGCAGCGCCTTCTGCAGCTCAATGGGCTTTTTTGACTGAATGACGTTTCTGCCGAAAACGATGCCTGCTGCGCCTGATTTGATTTGTTTTTGAGCATACTTGAGCGCTTCAAGGTCCGACGAAAGGCGCTTCCCGCCAAGCGCCAGAATTGGTGTCGGGCAGCCGGCAACGACCTCCTCAAAATCCCTGGTGTAAAAGGTCTTTATAACGTCAGCGCCAAGCTCGTATAGTATCCTGCTGCCAATCTTGATTTCGCTGTAAAGTTTCGCCTCACTCATTTTTTCATCGTCAATCGGGAAATACTCGCCGATAACAGGCAGACCAAGCTGGTGCGCACGGGAGCACAACTGCGCAAACGTCTGGATGTTTTGCGCGTCCCGCTGCTGATTGCCCGTTTGAAGGGTCAGTGAAACAAGCACCATTTGAGCGCCGAGCTGGAGTGCATATTCGGGCGTAAAGGCCGACACCGCATCGCCCGAATGATAGTCCCAGTTGAAACAGTAAATCGTTGACCAGTTAATCCGGACAATCGGCATCGGACTATTGCGATGACTGCACAAACGCGGGCCTATATGCCGAAGAGCGCCCGGCGACATTAAAACCCCGTCAACCTCCGGAAAAATCTTGTCCGGGATTTCATCCATTTTATCGACGCCGGGAATCGGCCCGTCAAACATACCGTGGTCAAATGCGATTACGATTGCCGCTCCCGTGCTGAAGAACCTCGACAGAAACAGATTGTGACTTTCCACTATTACTCTCCTTCGTTTCTCTTACGCTAATTCGATATTTATTTTTCGTTTGTTAAGTTGTCTGGTTATTCTTTTATCCACACCGCTGTCGCTTATAATCAAATCATAGTCCTTTTGCGTCAGAACTCTGCACATAGCGTCCTTGCCGAACTTGTTGCTGTCTGCGACGACGATGACTTTCCTCGCATTCGCGGCCATTTTCTTGTCGAGATTTACAACCTGCAGGTCGTCGGTATAGGTATTCCCCTGGCAATCGACGGCGTCAGCGCCCATAAAGGCAATGTCGGTGCGAAACGCCTCGACATTCTGCTCTGTGAGGGGCCCGTGTAGGTCCGGCGAGCCGCCGCGCAGAAATCCGCCGAGCAAAATCATTTTGATACCCGTAGCGAACTGCACCTTGGATACGATTGCCAATGAAGTGGTAATGATTGTGACTTTTCGTCTGCCGATAAGCTCTTCGGCGATTTGCAGCGTCGTTGTGCCGGTATCGAGCATTATGACCTGGCCGTCCTTGATATGCTTAACCGCCGCAGCCGCGATGAGTCGTTTCTGCCGCAGGTTCTTGTTCTGTTTGTCGCGGAAAGCAAACTCGAAGGTGAGACGTTTGGCAAGTGCCGCCCCGCCGTGCGTCCGCATTGCCTCGCCCTGCGATTCGAGCAGCTCAAGGTCTCTGCGAATGGTCATACCGCTGACGTTGAATTTTTCCGCCAGCTTCTCGATTGACACCTCGTCGGCGTTAAGCAGTTCCGCTCGAATTGTATCAAGCCGGCGGGTCTGGCTTATCCTTTTACCTTTTTCTCTCATTGTGCCCTGCGCAAATTTACAAGGGTTCGTTGCCTAAAAGTCAAAAATCCCAAATGTTATTAAAAAACACACTTGAACATAATTTAACATTTTGTATAATAGCTTTCAAGAACAATTTAATGCGAATTTCAGGTTTGTCGGCCTGGTAACTTTTGGAGATAATTATGAAACCTGTTCGTAATGCCGCAACGCCAAAGTCGGAAAGATATAACGAAAAGGACTACAAAATAGACCTCAAAAAGTGGCCTTGCATAAAAACGACGCCGCCGGGGCCGGAAAGCAAACGTCTGCACGCCAGGGCATCTGCGATAATGAAAGGATTGTCCGGACAGGTTCGTCTCTTTCCGGTGGTATTCAGCCAGGGTAAGGGCTGTACCCTGACCGACGTTGACGGCAACCACTATATCGACTTTTCGAGCGGGATATACGTTACCACCCTGGGGCATTGTCATCCCAAGGTCAGCGAAGCGGTGGCACACTGGACGCACCGTCTTATGAATGCCCACGATTTCACCACGCCGGTCAAAGTAGAGCTTCTTGAGAAAATGCTTGAGGTCTTGCCCAAGGGCTACGGCGGAGTTCAGTTATATGATTCCGGAACGACCGCTGTCGAGGCGGCACTGCGGACCTGTCGAGCGGCCACGGGCAAGTGCGAATTCATCTCCTGCTTTATGGACTTCCACGGCAAAAGCGGCCACGCTGTTTCACTTGCTAAAATGAATCCCTTTTACGGCCCGACAAGGTCTCCGGGCTTTTATATGGTTCCGCGCCCTGATACATACAGACCCTGGTGGACAAGAAAGGACGGCACACTGGATACCGAAAAATATCTGGAGTTCTACGATACGTTTATAAGGGAAAGCACCTGCGGGCAAATAGCCGCCTTTGTCCTTGAGCCGATACAGGGCTGGGGCGGTACGATTATGCCGCCGGACGACTTCTTTCCCAAGCTGAGAAAGTTTTGCGATGATAGAAAGATTCTGCTGGTCGCCGACGAAGTCCTGACGAGTATGGGCAGAACCGGAAAATACCTGTGTATGGAGCACTGGAATGTTGTCCCCGACATCGTAACGCTCGGCAAGGGCTTCGGCAACGGCTTTCCCGTGGCTGCAATGGTCGTCAAGAAAGAATACGCCGACGCCGTCGATAAAATCAGCGCTTCAACAAGCTATGGCGGAAATCCCCCCGCCTGTGCGGCGGCACTGGCTTCTATCCAGGTAATCGAAGAGGAAGGACTCCTTGAGCACGCCACGCAGCTCGGCAACTACTTTACAAAACGTATGGCGGACTGGCCTAAGAAATACGCAATTGTCGGCGACACCCGCTGCAAAGGGTGCCTGATGGGCGTTGAGCTTGTCAAAGATAAGAAAACCAAAGAGCCGTTTGACCAGGCGGGCAAAATGGTGTATCAAAACGCCTTTGCAAAAGGTCTCGCGTGGATTCCCGCAGGGCATATTCTGCGGATGAGTCCGCCGATTATTATGCCGGGGGACGTTGCCGCAAAAGCAATGGATATCATCGAAGAGTCAATTGCCGAGACGCAAAAGGATCTCGGCTACTGAAGAAATCATGAAAGTTAGATAATGATGTCGAAGGAGCGAAAAATGACGGTCATAAAGGAAGTCACTCGAAGGAAATTTATAGCCGGGGCAATATCAGCAGGCGCAGGATTGGCTATTGCACAGACGGCAAGCGGACAGGAAGAAAAGGTTGCAGTGAAAAAATGGCGTTGGGAGTACATGCGCCCAGATGACCTTGCAGATGCCATAAGGGAGCGGCCGGTGGCGTGGGTGATGTTCAGCCCGCTGGAATGGCATGGCCAGGCGATGTCTTTCGGGTGCGACCCCTTCGTCGGGCAAACCATCGTGGACCGTGCGTGGGAAAACGCGGGCGGCGTGCGCATTCCCACCGTTTACATAGGAGCGGAGACGGACTACAAGTATTGGGGAGAAAAAGGGCTTATGAGCCACTGGGGGATGGAGACGCAAACAAAAGAGCATAATCCCGGTTCGCTGTACGTGCGGCCTATCACCCTGCAGTTGGTTGTGGAGGATTATCTGTTCTTTCTGGAGCGTGAGGGATTCAAATTAGTTGTGCTCTCGAGCGGCCACGGCGCAACGGAACACGTCAGCACGCTTGACAAGGTCTGTGCCCAGTACGAAAAGAGTCCTATGAAGATACTGCGCGGGTCGGGACACGGCAGGATGCCTGAGGAATTGCGATTCGAGGGGGCCGGCGGACACGCCGATTTCAGCGAGGCAAGTATGCTCGGCGGCGTTGACCCGAACCTAGTCGATAAAAGCAAATTCGGCGTCATCGAGCGCGACAGGAAAGTCAAAATCTTAAAAGAGAACGTGGACAAAATTGATTTTGAAAAAGGCCGCAAGGTCATCGAATTTAGAGCAAAAGAGCTTGAGAAGGAAGTTAATGAAGCTCTAAAGAACCTGGGCTATTGAATCGGCGATATGAAAACACTGAGGTTCGGAATAATCGGTTGCGGTCTGATGGGCCGTGAATTTGCCGCTGCGGTTGCGAGATGGTGTTACTTAGAACAGTCGGATATCAGGCCTGAAATTACCGCAATATGTAATCGAACTCTCTCACCGGCAAAAATCGACTGGTTCACCGCCAACTTTTCAACAATTAAGCAGGTCACGGACGACTACCGCAAACTGCTCGAAAATCCCGATGTCGATGCGGTCTATGTCGCGGTGCCGCACAACCAGCACGAGGAAATCTACAGTGCGGCGCTTGATGCGGGTAAACACCTCCTCGGCGAAAAACCTTTCGGCATTGACCTGAAGGCAAATCAGAGCATTCTGGATGCAGCAAAGGCAAATCCGAAATGTCATACCGGCTGCGCATCACAGTATATTTATTACCCTGCCGTGCAGCGAATTCTGCGGATGATTGATGAGGAGACATTTGGGAAAATCATTGAGGTCGAATCCGGCTTCCTCCATTCAAGCGACCTCAATCCCAATAAGCCGATGAGCTGGAAACGAACGGTCGCGATTAACGGCGAATATGGCGTGATGGGTGATTTGGGGCCTCATATTGTGCTTGTTGCGTTTCGGGCCGGATGGGTGGTTGAGAATACTTATGCGATATGTTCAAAGATTATCGACAAGCGGCCCGATTCAACCGACCGGCTTGTCCCCTGCGAAACGTGGGACAACGTCACTATGCTCTCGCAGGTCAAAGACCCGGCGACGGGAAGCGATTTCCCGTGGCGATTGCGGCTGGCCAGAATTATGCCCGGCGAAATGAATACCTGGTATCTGTATATCAATGGAACAAAAGCGTCAGCAAGGTTCTCCCTGAAAAATCCCCGCTGTCTGCAACTGCTCGAATACACAGGCGGCGAGCAACCCTGGCAAAATATCGATATGGGATTCGACACGCCTTACAAAACAATCACCGGCGGCATCTTTGAGTTCGGCACGCTCGATGCCTTTATGCAACTGCTTGCGGCCTTTATGTATGAGCTTTCGCATGATAAGCCCATCAGCAGAATCGCTGCCTGCCCAACGATACAGGAAATGCACGGCTGTCACCGCCTTTTTACGGCGGCGATCCAGTCGCACAAAACGGTCGGCACGGTAAAACTCGGATAGAAAACTATGAGAACCGTAAAATTCGGCATAATCGGTTGCGGCCTGATGGGGCGTGAGTTTGCAAGCGCCGCCGCTCGCTGGTATCACCTGCCCGAAATGGCAATCAAACCCGAAATAACTGCCGTCTGTGATACAAACGACAAGGCAGCAAAATGGTTCGCTTCCAACCTCGCCTCAGTAAAGCAGGTGACAAATAACTATAAAGAGCTTTTGGATAACCGCGATGTCGAGGCGGTTTATATCGCCGTGCCGCACAACCTGCACGAGGAATTTTATTGCGCGGCTCTTGACGCTGGCAAACACCTGATGGGCGAAAAACCTTTCGGCATCGACAAGCACGCCAACGATGCAATTATGGCCTGCACAAAAAAACACCCTGATTTGTTCGTCAGGTGCTCATCGGAATTTCCATTTTTCCCCGCGATGCAGCGGATAGGCCGAATGATTGAGGCGAATGCATTAGGCGACATCATTGAAGCCGACAGCGGTTTCATACATTCAAGCGACCTCGACCCAAATAAACCGATAAACTGGAAAAGAACGGCCAAATACTGCGGCGAGTACGGCTGCCTGGGCGACCTCGGTATGCACCCCTGCCATACACCCTTTCGCGCCGGCTGGATACCCTTGAATGTACGGGCAGTCCTCTCTAAAATTGTAACTCACAGGCCGGATGGGAAAGGTGGCTACGCACCCTGCGACACCTGGGATAACGCCGCCCTTCTCTGTTTATCAAAAGACCCCAATACCGGTAAGACATTCCCCCTGACGATAAAGACACAGCGAATCGCACCCGGCGAGAAAAATACCTGGTATTTTGAGGTGATGGGGACAAAGGCGAGCGCAAAATTCAGCACCAAAGATGCAAATGCAATTCACCTTATGGAATACAAAGGTGGCCAACAAGCATGGCAGCGAATTGATATGGGCCACGAAGTAACGTTCAAATCAGTAACTGGCGCCATTTTTGAATTCGGCTTTTCCGATGCAATTCTCCAGATGTGGGCGGCCTTTCTGTATGAGCTTGAAAACGGCAAACCCCCCTCTCGGTTCGCCGGCTGTGTAACGCCCGATGAAGCGGCCTTAAGTCACCGCCTCTTCACAGCCGCCTTGCAATCGCATAAGAACCATTCAACTGTTTGCCTGTAAATACCGGTCCGTTCTAAGCAGACCTGGACAGACAAACCGAATTACAATTGCTATTTCTTTGATTTCGATTTGCCGCGTTTCTTGCCTTTTGTTGACTTGATTGATTTTTTCATTGAATGACAGCCACACGTCTTGCACATTTCGCGTACTCCTGTAAAGAAAGGTTTAGTTATTTATATGCAATATTTTCGCGCCGTCAAACCCGTTGAATCTCGTCGATGAAGCAATGCTGTAGGCGCCTATATTTTCCGTGTAAAGGTAATCGCCAATCTCTAAATTCCCGGGCAGTTGCTCCGACACCGAAATCTTGTCAAAACTGTCGCACGTCGGCCCCACAACCGCACAAACCTCTTTCTTCCCGCGCTTAAACGACCGAAAGTTCGGAATCCAGTGGTCATAAACAACGCCGGAAAACGTGTGATAGACCCCGTCATTTATGTGGTAAAAAACCTTTCCGTCTCTTCTTGCCTTTCCTATAATTTCCGAAACCAGCGCCGCCGCGGTAGCCACCATAAATCTTCCCGGCTCAGCTATAATCTCTATATCGGCAGGGAACAGCCGTTTACATTCGCTTTCGATTACTTCCGCCAGCTTCCCAAACCTGGGTACCTGCGTATCATAAGGCACTGGGAACCCCCCGCCGATATCAACTATCTTCAGATTGTACCCTTTCCTTCGGGCATCAAGGAAAATTTTGGACGTAATTTCCAGTGCCGCAGTGTAATTATCAAAATTGGTGCACTGGCTTCCGACGTGAAAACTCAAGCCCTCAACCACCAATCCCAAGTCAAACGCCTGCTTTATCAGATTATACCCGTCGCCCGGCTCCGCCCCGAACTTCGAGCTCATCTCCACCTGCGAGCCGGTATCCGGCACCTTCAATCTCAAAACTAATCCCGCCGTATTGCAATTCTCTTTGATTTTCTTCAGCTCATCTTGCGTATCGTAAGTGACCAAAGGCCGATATCGCTTTATCTTTCTCAGCGTTTCCCTGTCCTTTATCGTGTTTGAGAAGATAATCTTGTCCCAGATATAGAAGTCCTTGTCTTTTTCCTCAAAGTGCCGGATATATTCGTAAACCTGCATAAACTCATTGTAAGAGGCGACGTCGAAACTGGCGCCTTCATTAAACAGCGTCTTAACTATTTCCTGATTCGAATTTGCCTTTACAGCGTAATACGCCTGCACCCTCGGCAGATGCTTCTTAAAAGTCCGATAGTTTTCCCTTATCTTCTTATGGTCGATTATAAACAACGGCGTCCCATACTTCTCCGCTAGTTTGACAAGGGTTTTTTTCATATCACCGTAAAATCCTTACAATAAAAAATGTTATTTAAAAATCATACCTCAATATGAGGCGCCAAACGCCATAATATTGCCCTGACCGTTCTTTACATATTCAATTGATGAACGAAATCTTTCTTCTGTCCAAATATATTTTGTGCTTCCGTGTCTTGTCCAATATTTTTCGGCAGGCATATTATCGCCGTGCTTTTTAATTGCTCTGGTCGCATATATTTTAAAATCGTTCATCATTTTTTCCGGTTTTTCTCGTCCGCTGACTACGATATGAACGTGATTACTTCTGACGTGCACTGAATGAGCAAACCAGCCGCGAACCTCGCAAACTTCCAGTATCGCCTGCAATGCTGTATTGCGGCAGAAAGCGTTTAGCTTTATCGGTGGGTGTTTTAAAAAACTTTGTTCTCTGGTATTCAGTCCAGGGTTGCAAGGAACGAATTCTTCTCCAAAGTGGTTATGTTCTTTATTTACACTTGCGCGTTTATCACCGTGCAGCCACGTACCGTATGTGGTAAAAGTTATCAGATATGCAATTGGATATTTCATAATTATCACACCGAGCCGCGACCGTAAGGGAGCGGTAATCATTCAGCGGTATTCGTTTATCTGTGTCAGTCTGGATTCTTTCGCCGATTTTATACTGCCACTAAGTACGATGTTTCAAGCTTCCTCTCACAGTTTTCTGATAAGGCCTTTTAGTTTTTCTACTTCTATGTTGTTTTCAAGGTACGACTTAATCAGCTTTTTATGCAGTTCATCACCTCGGTCGTACAATCGTTTTTGTTTTTTCGGCTTAGTCGTTTTCAGGACGTAAGCAACCATCATCGGAAACGCCGCCGTCACATCGAGATAGGCCGTTACGGTCTGCTCCAATTTTGTCGGGTCGATTTTGCCCCAGCTTGCCGCCTCAGAGGGCGGTGCGCCTGACAATCCCCCTGTATCAGGCCTGGCATCAGTTATATTGATATCGAAATCCTGACCTGCCTCAGGAATCATCAGGACCTCCTGAATCTGCGGCTCGGTCTGGAGCATAAAGTTCTTTGGGCTTCCGCCGCCAATCAGGATGACCGCCGTTTTGCCGTTTTCATATTTTTTGGCGTTCAATATGATTGCCGTCGAGTCGTTGACGTCGATGCTCGAATTTATCTTGAGCTTAAACAAATCCAACAGTCCCAGAGCCTGCGCCAGAAGCTCCAGGCCAGCCACGTTCATCCCGATTGTCGAATCCCCCGGCGATGACGTGAAAACAGGTATGCCGTTTCTGTACGCAGCCGCCAAAATGCTGACCTGGCCAAGCTTGTTTTCCTTTTCGCAATCGTTGAGAATTTTTCCGAGGTGATGATAGAACTCTCGTGTCCCCATCTCCTTCTGGAATTCCGGCCTTGTCAGAATCTGTCTTAATCTCCTGTCGGTCTCCATCAGGACGTCTTCATAATCAAACAGGATGTCGTAAATCCTCGTTACCCCCTTATCCCTCAAATCCGCATCATCGACGGTGTGACTGCCCCTGAACATCGGCAGGTTGAACGCATAATGAATATCGTGATACATATTCGCCCCTGTCGCGGTCATCCAATCGACAAACCCGTGGTTCATCAGGGGTATTATTGCAGAAGGCCCCAGGCCCGCCGGCGTCATCGCACCCGCCAAACTCAATCCGATGGTAACATCCTCCTTTGAGTATCCATCTCTTAACAAATGGCAGGCGGCCCGTAATCTCCCGCCGTTGTAGGCGTCCATATTGTCTATCAATTTCACGATATCAGTGCCTTTGGAAATCGCCTCCGGCCAAATGCGCTTCCCCGACAGATACTTTGCCTTACCCGGACAACTTGTGCTGCGTTTTTCCATATTCTTCTTCATTTCTTCCACACTTTTATTAACTTTTCTTAATTTTTTACTCAAATTACATTGTGCAAAATCCTTTTTTTCCGCTTCTGCCGGACATTCTAATTCAGTACCTGCCGAAAATCAACCACTTGGGAGAGCACCTTCCTCAAATTCACTCGGGTTATCTCCCCTGTATACACTGAATAAAAAAGGCCACCATCGAGGCGACCTTTTTTACTTTGAGCGAGGCCGAAGGGGCTCGAACCCTCAACCTTCGGATCGACAGTCCGATGCTCTAGCCAATTGAGCTACGGCCCCGTTTAACTATCAAAAGTAAGCAGTATAACAAACCGAATCTCCGTGTCAACCAATAGCACAGAACTTTCCTGACCCGCAACAGAATGGCGGTTCTCCGGGGACGGTATTGCCGGCGTTTAACCTTTTCTGAAGACCTGAGAGCGTCTCAACTGTGGCTGCGATTTAGTTTCGTCCCTTTGGTCCTGCTGGAGGATTTTCATCGCTTTTTTGACATCTGCAACCTTAAGCACGCCCGTTGTTCGCCCGCCTTTAGCGCCCGCCGTGCAGTAGGCATAGGAGATATTGATGTGTTGTCTTGCGAGTTTTTCGGCTACTGTAGCCAGAGCGCCGGATTGATTGCACAGGTTGATGCACAGGACCTCGGTCTTATTGTAGGGCATATTAAGCCGTGTGAGGACTTCTTCAGCATGTTCGGGCGAGGCGAAGACGACTCGCAGCACCCCGTGCTCGACCGAGTCCATTACGGTCATAGCCGTGATGTTAATCTTGACATTGGCAAATTCACCCAGGATGTGTGCGAGGACGCCGGGTTTATTCACCATAAAGATTGAGAACTGCGTTGTAACGTACATAGGTCAACCTCCTTCAAAGAATGTGATTCAGCCGGTTTGTGCCGCAGCGACGGCAGTTTGTCTGTCGGGGTAGAACCTGAATACCTGGTCGAGGTTGGTGATTTTGAATACACGATGCAGTTGCGGATTTATGGAGCTGATGATTACTTCGCCGCCGTGGTCTCGCAGTTTTGCCCGCATTTCAAGCAGCAGACCGAGCACCTGCGAAGAGAAAAATTTTACCCCCTGGAAATCGAAAATAAGTTTCTTCGGCTGGTGTTCTCTTATAAAGTCGGTCAACTGGTTTGAGGTAACGGCAATGTCGTCAACGCTGCTGATGATGCTCTTCCTAAAGGTTACAACAGCAGCGTTTGGCTCAGTCATTATCTCGCCAACTATGCTTTGATTCGTAACGATTGTCAGGTCTCCTTACTATGAGAAAACCACACGGCCGGCATCCTATCCGACAGCCCTATTGTATTTTCGTCAATTTCCGGTCAATTAACAAGTATGAAATTTCGGCAATCGAATTTTTTTAGCATTTCCAGCAGCCGGCGAGGTGGGTTTCAGGCCCCTGCTTTTGCTCAAGAGGCGGAGAGCGCTTTCGGCAGTAGTCGTCTGCAAGGGGGCATCGGGGGTGAAAAGGGCAGCCGGAAGGGGGATTGAGGGCACTGGGCACTTCGCCGTGCAGGATTTCGCGTTTGCCCCTCTGTGAGGTATCAACACGCGGGATTGCGGACATTAGCGCACGTGTATAGGGGTGCAGGGGGTTTCGGTAAAGCTCCCGTGCTGGGGCGTATTCGAGTATTTTGCCCATATACATAACGGCTACGTTATCGCAGGAGAATTGCACGACGGCCAGGTCGTGCGCAATAAACAGATACGTCAGATTGAACTCCTGCTGCAGGTCTTTGAGCAGATTAAGGATTTGGGACTGGATTGAGACATCAAGAGCGCTGACCGGCTCATCGCATATAACAAGTTTCGGTTCGAGGATGAGTGCTCTGGCGATGCCGATTCGCTGGCGCTGTCCGCCCGAAAATTCGTGAGGGTAGCGGTTTATGTGGTCGGGTGAAAGCCCCACTTTGGCAAGCAGCGCAGCGACACGGTCGGTCAACTCGGCGCCGGTTATACCCTTGTGCAACTTGAGCGGCTCGCCGATGATGTTGCCGACGGTGAGCCGGGGATTGAGTGAGCCGAACGGGTCCTGAAATATCAGCCCGATATTTTTTCGCAGACCGCGAAGCTGCCTTTTGTCCAGCATCAACAGGTCGGAGTTTTCAAAGAGCACCCTGCCTGCTGTAGCGGGTATAAGACGGACAATCGTCCGTGCGACGGTGGTTTTACCGCAACCACTTTCGCCGACAAGGCCAAGAGTTGTGCCAGGCCGGATGGTGAAACTAACGCCATCAACCGCCCTTATGAAACCGACGGTTCGGCGAAGCAAACCTTTTTTGACAGGAAACCAGGTCTTGAGGTCTTCGACCTTGAGCAAGAAACCATTGTCGTTTGAAACGCTCGAATTCATAGTTTAGGGTCATCGGGTTTTTCATAGCCCGGCGCATACCAGCAGGCGACCCGCCTGCCAGGCGCGACTTGTCGTAACTCCGGTTCGACCGTCTGACATCTTTTATCATTGCAACCGACGGGACATCGCGGATGAAATTTACAACCGGCTGGGAAATACAGGGGTTCAGGGACGGTGCCGGTAATGGTGTGCAGACGTTTTCCGGTGTAGCCCAACCGCGGCCGGGATTTGAGCAGGCCCTGAGTGTAAGGGTGCAGCGGCTGTTCGAACAGTGAGCGAGAATCGGCGACTTCAACTATGCGAGATGCATACATAACCGCGACGTTGTCGGCGCGTTCGGCGACGATACCGAGGTCGTGAGTAATCAGGAGGATGCTCATCTGGTTTTGCTTCTGGAGCTCGCCAAGCAGGTCGAGGATTTGTGCCTGAATGGTGACATCGAGAGCAGTAGTTGGCTCATCTGCTATAAGCAGTGTCGGCTCACAACTGACGGCCATAGCAATCATAACCCGCTGTCGCATACCGCCGGACATTTGATGCGGATATTCAGTGACGCGCTGGTCGGCGTCCGGGATGCGGACTTTATGGAGCATTTGTTCAGCGAGTTCCCAGGCCTGTGCCCTGGATTTATTCTGATGGAGGCGGATTGCCTCGGCGATTTGGAAGCCGACGGTGAAAACGGGGTTCAAGCTTGTCATCGGCTCCTGGAAAATCATAGCGATGCGGTTGCCGCGGATGGTTCGCATCCGACGTTCTGACAGGTCGAGGAGATTGGCGCCATTGAAGATAATTTTGCCTGCAACGATTTTGCCCTGTGGTTCTGGGACGAGCCGCATAATGGACAGCGCCGTGATGCTTTTTCCGCAGCCGCTTTCGCCGACAAGTGCAAAGGTACGGCTTTTGTTTACGGAGAAGGAGACATCCTGGACTGCGCGAACAACGCCCTGCTGGGTGAAGAAATGCGTCGAGAGGTTCTCGACCGACAACAATGTCCCGTTTTCAGACATACGTTACAGCACCCTTAGTTTGGGGTCAAGCGAATCACGCAGTGCATCGCCGAAGATATTGAGGGCCAGCGAGATGAAGAATACGGCGACAGTGGCTGCAACCATTTGCCACCATACGCCCCGTGCAAGCTCGATTCTGGCGTCATTAATCATAGCACCCCAGCTTGGGCGGTCGGCTTCGCCGAGGCCGAGGAAGCTGAGGATAATTTCCGCGTGTATAAACGAGACGAATCTAAGCGAGAAGTCGATAATAACGATGTGAAAGACGTTCGGCAGCAGGTGTTTGAAAATGATGCGGGAACTGGTGCATCCGTAGCTTTTTGCGGCGAGAACATATTCACGTTCTTTGTGTTTTATGACTTCACCTCGAATGAGACGGCAGATACCAACCCAGCTTGTAAGGCCGATAGCGAGATATACGGAGGTGATGCCGGACAACTTGTGGCCTGCGATGGTTTTGTCGCGAAGAACCACGGCAAAGGCAAGAATGAGAAGGATGTACGGAATGGAGCTGAGCGTTGAGTAAAACCAGACGATTACTTCATCGACCCAACCCCGGAAATAGCCGGCGATTGCGCCGAGGGGAACGCCTATGGCGATACTAATGAATGATGCACACAGAGCAACCGTGATGGAGATTTTGGTTCCATAGAGCATTTTGCGAAAAACCGACAGGCCGAAGATGTCAGTGCCGAAGATATTTTCGGAACAAGGCGGCTGATAGGAAGGACCGGTTGACTGGCCCCAAAGTGTGGGGCCTATGCCCCAGTGGAGGATTTCGGCGATGTAAATAAAGGCAGCGAGAGCGAAGTAAAGAAGTATGACAACGCAGCAGATACCGGCTAATGGTCGGCGAAACAGCCGGCGAAGGCCGTCCTGCCATAAACTGACGCCCTTTGGGGGCCGAACCGTCTTTTGAGTATTGTCAGTCAAATGAAATCCTCGGGTCAACAAGGGCATAACAAACGTCGGTTATGAGATTAAAAATAACGAAGAGTATTGCGCTGATGTAAGTCATTGCGTTGATGACGAAGTAATCGCGAGAGCCGATTGCCTCGACCATCAGGTAGCCCAGGCCGGGGATACCGAAGAACCTTTCGAGCAAAAGAGAGCCGAGAAACAGGAACGGAATAGCCAGGACCACCTGGGTCAGGATGGGAATCATCGCGTTTTTGAGGACGTGCCTGAACAGGACCCTTTTTGTGTCAAGTCCCTTTGCGAAGGCGGTGCGGACGTAATCGGCTCGCATTTCGTCTAACATAACGGTTCGATAGAATCGCACGTTGCTGCCGAGACCGGTTACGATGCCGATGAGGACAGGCAGGGCAACGTATTGAGGAATGGAAAGGTCTGGGGAAAAGAAGACGGGAAACAGCCCCAGTTTATAAGCGAAGAAATACTGACCAAAGAGAATAAAGCTAAGATAAGGAATACTCATACCGGCCACACAAAGAACGACGGCTAAAGAATCCCAGATTGTGCCTCGCAAAAAGGCCACAAAAAGGGCAAGAGTAATGGCGATGAGGACCTCGCCGAAGAAAATGGGGATAGTCAGGGCAAGCGAAGGACCGACGCCTCTTTTGATTTTGTCGATGACGGGTTCGCGGTCGAGAGCTCGGCCGAAATCGAAGGTCAAAGCGCTTTTGAAATGCCTGATGAACTGGCTGTCCCAGGAGAGAAACAGCGGTTTGTTAAAGCCGTATTCCTCGCGGATTTCCTGGATTGTTTCGGGAGTGGCGTTTTTACCCGCGATTTCGAGAGATATATCGCCGCCAACAACCGTGAAGAGAATAAAAGTCAGAAGCAGAACACCGAAGACAACCGGGATTGTGTAAAGCAGGCGTCTTATTATGTATGGGGCCATATCAATCCTTGAGGGATTTAAGAAGTTTGTCGTATTCCGCGCGTTTTTTCAAATCGACACGCTGGTATTTGCTCAGATTGTGGCCGAAGATATGTGGGTGGTAGTTTTTATACCAGCTATGAGCAAGAACAAAACCCACGCGATGGTCCATAAAGGCCGCCGGGCAATCCTCCAGCACAATAAGCTCCATCTTTTGGTATAGCAGGGTTCGTTCGGGACTGTTCAGTATCACCTCTGACTCCTCATATAACCGGTCAAACTCAGGATTGAGATAATTACAGTGATTAAATCCCGGGGCCCAAAACTTGCTGTAGAACGATGAGAGCAAATCCTGTGCGTCGGGAATTCCGGCGCCGCCGCCCTCTGCAAACATCTGAACGTCGCGTTTATTGACCTTGGCCTGGAAAGTGGGCCAGTCCATATATTCCATTTCAATCTCCAGGCCAATCGCATTCAGTTGTTGCCGTAAAAAACCTCCATACTGGCGGTAGAAAGTGTCCGTTCCCTGCAAAGCGATTTTCAGTGGTGGTATTTTACCGCCGTGAATCCTTTCTGCCTCGATGAGCAGCTCTTCGCTCTTTTGCGGGTCATATCGCGAGTATCCCATTTTTTTTATGTCGGGATTATACGACTCCATTACCGGGGGTATGACCCCGTATGCAATATCATAACCATCATTAAAAAATAACTTATTAAATTTTTCACGGTCGATAGCGTAATTAATCGCCTGTCGTAAAGGTTTATTTTTACCGAGGACGGGGTCCAGCATATTGAAGCCGAGATAAAACGTTGACGGGTCCTTGAAAGTAAACAGTCGTATGTTCAATTGTTTCATTTTGGGCGTCAGCTCGTTGGTCGCCGTCATTGCCTCGCTCCAGTTGTCCTTGGGAATTGCCCTGGCATCGAGCTTGCCCTGCAAGAACAAAAACCACGACGGCTGGGATTCCTCAATGATTGTCCAGACAACCTTGTCGGCAAAGGGCATCATCTTCCCGGCGTCATCGAGAAGGCCTGCTTCTTTATCGCCCGGTTCGCCCTCGGTCGGGTAAAGCTCGCCTCTAAAATTCGGGTTGCGGACAAGCTCAATGTAGCTTGCTCTTTGCCATTCTTTGAGCATAAACGGACCTGTGCCGACGGGATGAGCAATGATGTCTTTGCCGTAACAATCGACGGCCTCTTTGGCCATTGACGCATTTCTTACGTCAGCCATAAGGTTGTCAACTAATTGCGGCCAGGGCCTTTTGAGTTTTATTATTACCGTGTAATCATCGGGCGTCCGGAGGCCTTCGATTTCGCGGGCATAGTTCACGTCTGCTGCGCTTTTGCAGGTCTTCGTGTATTCGCGGAACTCATCCAGGCCTACAATCTTGTTTTCAATAGGGGTCCAGTTGGGACTTAAGCTCTTTATATCAGCCGTCCTTTTGATGCTGTAAACAAAATCATCGGCTTTCAGCTCTCTCCCCCTGCCGTTCGGGAAACATTTATCATTCTGAAAATAAACGTCTTTTTTAATCCGCACGGTGCAGGCCAGTCCGTCGTCGCTAAATTCCGGCATACCATCGGCCAACAAAGGCACAAGACGATAGGGACGTTTGAGGTAGTGATACTGGTAAAGGGTCTCAAAAATCTGGCTGCAAACATTTAAACTGAACTCATCCTGTATCAAAATCGGGTCGAGGCACTTTATCTTGCTGTTGAGCATATGATGAAGAACCATCTCGCCCGTGTCTTTGTCGGCGCCTCTGTCCTTGCAGCCGGCAAATGTAAAAACCGAAAGAATCGTTATAAACAGGATAACGTGTCTTGTCCGCATAATAGCCGCACCTCAAGGTTATTTGTATTTTTTCTGATACTCGGCGCGTTTTACAACATCGATTCGATAATATTTTGAAAAACCGGCGCCAAAACAATCCGGCCTGTAGGCGTTTGGCTTGAGATTAGCTACCCAGTCGTGGAACATCACGTAAAAAATACGATGATAAAGAAAAGCGCCGGGGGCATCTTCAACAACGATACGTTCGGCTTTCCTGTAGAGTTCGGTTCGTTGAGGGCCGTCGGGCATCAGGGCGGCCTGCTCAAAGATGGAATCGTATTCGGGATTGGAGTAGCAGGTGTCATTGGGCCAGGGGGCGCGCTTACTGTAGAAGGTTTGCAGGAAACTTTCGACGTCGGGGTAGTCGGCAATCCAGCCGCATTGATATATCTGGAGACCTTTGGTGCGCAGCTTTTCGAGGTAAGTAGGAAAATCCAAGTATTCGGCTTCGACTTTGAGGCCTATTTCATCGAGTGAACGCTTGAGGAACTGCCCCATCTGCCGGTATGTGGTGTCGGTGCCCTGCATTGTGAGTTTGAATATGGGCAAAGGCCCGCCATTAAGCTGCTCGGCCTGCCTGATGAGCTGCCGGGCTTTCTCAGGATTATATTCGGTTTTGGAGTATTGTTTGATATTGGTGTCGTAGCCGGGCATACAGGGCGGTATGAATCCGTATGCGATATCCCCCCTGCCGTTGTAAAACAGTTCAATCCATTTTTCCCTGTCGAACGCGCAGGAGATAGCAAGCCGGAGGGGTTTGTTTTTACCGAGGATGGGGTCTTCCATATTGAAGCCGATATAGAAAGTGTCGGGCTCCTGGAACGTGATGAGTTTTATGTTTCTTTTCTTCATTTCGGGAGTGAGTTCCCTGCCCGGGGCGATTGCCTGGCCAAAATTGTCCTTTGGGATGCTGGTTATATCGACGTCGCCCTGCCCGAAGAGCAGCCATCTCGGCTGGTCTTCCGGAACTATGCGCCAGATGATTCTATCGACAAAAGGCATTGGTTTACCGGCATCGGCAAGTAAGCCGGCCTCGCGGTCGCCGGGTTCGCCTTCAGAAGGATAAAGCTCACCGCGATAAGTTGGATTTTTGACCGCTTCAATATATGAGCCGCGGTCCCAGGTTTTGAGTTTGAATGCGCCTGTGCCGACGGGATGGCTGTCAACGTCTTTGCCGTAGCAATCGACGGCTTCTTTGGCAATGGGCGAGGTGGGCAAATAGGCAAGCAGAAAGAGTATTTGGGGCCAGGGATTCTTGAGTTTTATAATCAGCGTATAATCATCAACTGAGTATAGTCCTTCGACGGGACGCGAATAATCGACGTCCCTGGACTTTTCGCAGGTTTTTGTATATTCCCGAAACTCATCGAGGCCGACGATTCTGCCGTCGAATACCCACCAGTTGTTGCTGAGTGTTTTAATGTCCGCCATTCGCTTCCAGGCAAAAACAAAATCGCCGGCGTTAAGCTCCCTGCCCTTGTCACTTTTGAAACAGCGGTCATCGGCAAAGAGGATGCCTTTTTTGATTTTAATGGTATAAGTGAGGCCGTCATCGCTTATATCCGGCATATCCTCGGCCAGGACCGGCACAATCTGATATGGTCGTTTCAGGTAATGATAGCCATAAAGCTGCTCAAAGAATTCGTTTGCGACCGCGTCAGAGATAATGTCGCCTATGTCGGCAGGGTCGAGCGTTTTGACTTTGTCCTGTAAACGGTGCTGCAGAACATTCGGACTTTGAGAAGGAGAAGAACGCTTGTCACAGCCGACAAGGAGGATAATCGCCGCTGTCAAAACAGCGTAAAAGAGTCGCAACGCAAAATCCCTTTGCGATAAGATATTGGCCATCCGTTAGCGAATATTTGCTTTTCTCATTTGGAAATCAGTTCTTCGGCGGGTCAGACAGCATTAGCGGCACCGGCGAAGCATTGCCGTTGTCGCCCCTGCCATAATCAGAACCCAGTTTGGGGGCGAGTTCGCCGGCCTTGCCTGCCTGGCCAAGCAGCCGGTTGTGTTCGGCAAGCAGCGCCTTTGAATCGTTTGTCTCGATGGCTCGTTTTATCGTTGACTGCTGCTTTCCTGTAAGCTCGATGATACCGGATTTTTCAACTTCGACCAGTACCGAGACAATTTGCTCTTTCTGTGTGGCGTTGAGGACGTCACGGCCTTTGATATACCGCTGCATCACGTATGACAAGAGCTGCCCGAAGCAGCGTCCCGTCTGCGGTTTTGGCGGATTGGGCGATTTAAGTTTCGCAGCCAGGGCAGCCAGAAGCGGCGCATCCATAAGCTCATATTTAACCGTCCAGCCGGCGTATGATTTGATTCTCGCATCAGCAACCTTGAGCAGCAAATCCTCGTTTTCGGGGATTTTGACTTTCGCGGTGAAACCGACCATCAGCGCGAGGGTTTCCGCTCCAGACGAGCCAACAACCTCTTGCAGTCGGGCATTGATGCGCCTTGCCAAGTCCGCCTGGGCCGGGGCTGAGAGTTTTTCAATAACAGAAGGATTTGTAAGCGAATGTACGGCCCAATAACGCAGGGCTGCGTTATTCTCTTTGACACAGGAAAGCGCCGGTTCTGCCATGCGCAGGTCTTCCAGTCCGTCGATGAGCATCAGGATGTTGAGCATTATTCTAAATCTGTGTTCTTCCGGCGTGAGCGAATTGGCCTGTTCAATCACAGCGGATATGTGTTTATACGCGGATTCTGAGAACTGCTGGGCGTACTGTGCCTGGCCTTGCGTCTTGCTCGAAGCGGAGGCGAGAATAATCGAACGTGCATTGGAGATTGAGCTGAAATCGGTTGTTTCAACCAGTTCCTGGACCGCTGCGGTGAGAAATTTATCAATTATCTGCAAATCCGTGCTGTCGAGCACGGCTTTGGCGCGAACGCTCTCGATATCGCGCGTATCCACTGCCTGCACCGAAGTGCACAGGACAAAAAATAAAAACACTGCCGCGACGGCAGGAAACACATATTTTTGGCCCATCTGATAATAATCCCTGCGTAACAACAAATAGCTCCTTTTCCAATATGCTAACGGATAATAGGGTATCGTGTCAAGCCGAATTAGTGTTTCTTTGCCATAAGAATCGTCAAATAGTGAATGGTTCTTGGGATTTTTTTAATCATTTCGGCTTCCAGGCCGTATAAAGCCGATATAATACGGTTTGTTGTGTGAGTCCTTTTTATAGGATTATTTTGATGACCGAGGGGTATCCAAAACTTGTTAGGATAGACCCGCTTCGGCTGGTTATGAAGCAAAGCGGCGATATGGTGACGGATGCGACAATATTCGCGTCAGACAGTGTGAATATCGAGTCAGAGGCGGTTCGTCAACTGTATGACGCTGCCTGTCTGCCGCCCGCCAAAAAGGTGCTTGCAACCGCGGATATACACGTCGGCTTCGGCGTGCCGATTGGGGCGGTACTGGGACTGGAAGAAGCAATAATGCCGCCCGCGGTTGGCTACGACATCAACTGCGGAATGCGGCTGTTGCGAACGCCCTTTACTAAGGGCGAGATAAATACAGATGAAATAGCCAATTCGATTGCCCGCGATATTCCCCTCGGTGAGGGAATGAGCAACCTGCCGTTGGATAAGCACTCGCTTGAGCAGGTCATTTATCAGGGCGCAGCCGCAGTGCCGATGCTTGCCCAGAGAATCAGACACCGGGCGTGGGAGGCCTTTGACGAGCAGGAGTTTGCGGACGATATAAAGAGGATTGAAGAGAACGGGCAACTGCCGGCGGAGCCGGGAGCAGTGCCGAAATTAGCGGTCGAAAAAGGCAGCGACCAGATTGGAACGTTAGGCGGGGGAAACCACTTTATTGAGATTCAGGCCGTGCAAAAAATATTCGACGCCGATACGGCTGATTTTTTCGGCCTCAGTGAGAATCAGATAGTGGTGATGATTCATTCGGGTTCGCGGCGATTCGGGTACGAAATAGCCGACCAGTATATGAGCATTGCCGCCCAAAGGCCTGAAATGTCGCAGCGCAGAAAAATGCTCAGTTTCCTGCCCACCGACTGCCGCGAGGGGAAAAACTATATTGCGGCGATGGGCGCTGCTGCGAATTTCGCCTTCGTTAATCGGCACATAATGGGACTGCTTGTAAGGCGGTGCTTTAACCGGATGTTCGGCCCGACGCCGATGCCGCTGTTGTACGATGTCGCACACAATATGGCCAAGCAGGAGAAATATGAGGGTTGCAATATGTGGGTACATCGAAAAGGGGCAACCAGGGCTTTTGGCCCTGCGCAAATGGCCGCAAGTCCGTTTGAGAGTATCGGGCAACCGATAATAACACCCGGTTCGATGGGGACGGCAAGCTATCTTCTTGTGGGGACAGGCAACTCGGGAGAATCGCTTTGCTCGGTCAACCACGGCGCAGGCAGGGTTATGAGCCGAACCGCTGCTACAGGAAGAGGACGGCACGGCAGGAGCGGCGAAGCGCTCATTAGTGATGAAAAGTTCAAAGAAAGTATGCGCGGGATAAAGCTTATTACAGCCGATAGACGCAGAATAAAAGAGGAAGCGCCGGACGCTTACAAGGATATAGACGAGGTGGTTCGGATTGTCACCGCATGCGGCTGGGCAAAGGCCGTTGCCAGAATGGTGCCGCTTGCCGTTTTGAAGGGCTGATTTGGGGGCGGCATATAGGGGGTATTTAGCGGCATATCCGCGAAATACACTGAAAAGGCGAACAAAAACGTTGCATTTGCCCTATGAATATTTATTCTATTGAGGAATTGTATGGCCGGTATGGCCGACTATATCGTGTAATCATTGAAAGGTAGGAAATGCCGAGACGTTTTTTCGTTTTTGCGGTTGCGTTAAGTGTTTTGACGATAATCGCTGGCTGTGCCGAGCCGCAGCCGGTGCCAGGTGCGACACCCCAGGTCCAATCGGCTGAGCCCGAAGTTAATAAGATTGAGCCGGCACACACCGAGGTAAATGAACCTGCGCCGATACTGGCTGTCAGCGTTGAAGAAGAGAAGCCGGTGGCAGTTGAACCGAACGACATTAACCAGACCCAGATGCAGCCAGCCGAACAGCAACCCGCCCCGCAGGAGCCGATAAAGCCGGAGTATGAGCCGGCTGCGGATTTTCACGATAAGTGTGCGTCCATTCTCAAGACATACGTGAATGAAAACGGGTTGGTTGACTATAAGACGCTGTCTCGCAAACGAATTGAGCTTCTGAGCGTCCTTGATGAGTTCAAAAAGCTCGACCGTGCCAGGTACGAGCGATGGTCGCCCCAGGATAAGACCGCCTTTTGGATAAATGCGTATAATCTGCACCTGATGAGGATAATACTGGAGAACTACCCGATACAGTCCCCGCGAGTGTTGCGACTTATCTGGCCGCCCAACAGCATCAGGCACATTAAGGGTATATGGGATGAGTACAAGCTCATCATAATGGATGAGGAGTTCACTCTGAAAGAAATCGACACAAAGTTTTTGCGAGAACAGGCGGGTGACCCGCATGTGTTTTTCGCAGTGTCTTATGCGTGTATGTCGAGCGCACCTTTGCGAAATGAGCCGTACCGCGGCGAAAAGCTCCCCGAACAGCTTGACAACCAGATGCGAAGGTTTCTTGCCGCCGGTCAGTGCCTGAAGATAGACAGGGATGCCCGGAAAGTATATATGTCTGCGATGCTGAAGTCGTCCTGGTATGGAGACGAATTTGTTAAGAAGTTCGGTACGGACAAAAAGTTTAAGGAGCAGGAGCCGGCGGTGCGGGCGGTCCTGAACTTCCTGCTCAATTATATCCCTGCACCGGATGCGACTTATCTGGAAACCGGAAACTACACCGTTGATTATTTAAGTTTCGACTGGACGCTCAATGAGTAGCCGGTCGGCGAATACACAATATAACGAATAATGAACTATTAAGGGGATTAGTTGGAAATGGCAAAGAGGCAAATCGGCGTAAATCCAAACTGTGATATGGACAGGTTCCTGTTCACAAGCGAATCCGTAACGATGGGACATCCCGACAAGGTGGCTGACCACATCTCTGATGCGATTTTGGACGCCTGTCTTGCGCAGGACGCAAGGAGCAGGGTTGCCTGTGAGACAATGGTTAAGGATGCAATGGTTGTCGTCTCGGGCGAAATTACCACCAACGCGGCTATAGACATTCCTTCCGTTGTCAGGCAGACGATTAAAGAAATCGGCTATGGCGACCCCGTGCTTGGTTTTCAGTATGAGAACTGCGCTGTACTGGTCTCGGTCGGCAGGCAAAGCCCCGACATTTCACAGGGCGTTACCGAGGGCCAGGGTCTTCACAAGGAACAGGGCGCCGGCGACCAGGGCTTGATGTTCGGTTTTGCCTGCAACGAGACGCCGCAGTATATGCCGATGCCGATTCAATTGGCTCACGCCATCACAACCCGTCTGGAAAAAATGCGCCAGACGAGAAAACTGCCCTGGCTGCGACCCGACGGTAAAAGCCAGGTGACGGTTGAATACCATAACGGCAAGCCCGCAAGGATTCACACGGTTGTTGTTGCCGCCCAGCACTCGCCTGCTATTACCTATAAGCAGCTCCGTAAACAAATCATCGAAAAGGTTGTGATGCCGGTCCTGCCGCGCAAACTCGTCGATAAGAACACCTTGTTTCATATTAACGCGACCGGGCGATTCGTAATCGGTGGCCCCAAGGGCGATTGCGGCGTAACGGGGAGAAAAATCATCGTCGATACCTACGGCGGAAGGGGACATCACGGCGGCGGATGCTTTAGCGGCAAAGACCCCACAAAGGTCGATAGAACCGCCAGTTATATGGCAAGATATATCGCAAAGAATATCGTTGCGGCTCGATTAGCCGACGTGTGCGAGATTCAACTGGCGTACGTCATTGGCGTCGCGCAGCCGGTGTCGATTTTTGTAAATACCGAAGGCACGGCAAAAATAAGCGAAAAGAAAATCAGCGAGATTGTAAGAAAGCTTTTCCCGCTAACGCCCAAGGGGATGATTACGTACCTCAAGCTCGACCGTCCGATTTACGGCCAGACCTCGTACGGCGGACATTTCGGCAGAAACCTGCCCGACTTTACCTGGGAAAAAACCGATATGGCCGCCAAACTCCGCAAAGCCGCAGGATTGTAAAATAATTGGTGGGGCAAGACCCACTTTACATCTAATGTCAGTTAAACACCCTTGTGGGCAAATTCCCGCTCAATTGCCGGGCGGAGTGCCTGCGTCCACAACTGATATCCGCGTTCATTCAAATGGAGCTTATCTTCAAGGAAATACCCATCATTCGGCTTGCCGTCCGCGTTCAATAAGACAGACCCTGCATCGACGAAAACCAGACGATTGTCATTCTCGCAAAAGCCGCGAATCAAATCATTGGCCTGCTGCATTACCGGCTGGAAGTTCCAGCGACTATTGCTTGGCTTAATGCTGATGAAAATGATTTGCGTTCTCGGAAGTTGTTCTTTTACCAAATTGACAAATCGCTTGAAATCCTCGAGAACCTGCTGTGCATTTTTCCCTGCGGCGATATCGTTGTCGCCGGCATAAAAGACAATAACCTTTGGCTTATAAGGCAGAACAACCTGCTTGAAATAGAAGTTGATGTCCGAAATATGCGAGCCGCCGAAACCGCGATTGATTACAGGCAGGTCGGGAAAACTCATCCGTGTCGGCCACATCTTGATACTCGAACTGCCGACAAACAATACCGCATCTGCGGGAAAGCTGTTTTTGCTGTCCCACTGCTGAAACTCGGCAATTTCACCCCTAAAACGAGCCGGGTTGGGCTGTATATTTGGTTCGTTCGCTGCAAAAAGAACGTTTGCCGCAACCGCTGTTAGTAGCAACACAAATGTACGCATCTATAAATCCTCCTGTTCCCAATTAAATTCTGACCGTAGAGCAGAGCTTACCCCGTTAAAACGATATCAATGCTTGAAGTGGCGTTTGCCGGTGAAGACCATAGCGATGCCGTGTTTGTCGGCGGCGGCGATAACCTCATCGTCTTTAACGGAGCCGCCCGGCTGGACAATTGCTGCTACGCCGGCCTGTGCGGCGTTTTCAACGTTGTCCGGGAACGGGAAAAAGGCATCTGAGGCCATAGCACAGCCCGTGGTTTGTTCGCCGGCGTGTTTGAAGGCAATAAGGCCTGATTCCACGCGGTTCATTTGGCCTGCCCCGACCCCGATTATCTTTTTATTCTTTGCAAGGACGATGGTGTTACTCTTTGTATGCTTGGCGGCAAGCCAGGCGATTCGCAGGTCCTCAAGCTGCTTTTCGGTCGGCCTTGCTTTTGTCGGGTAGGTAAGCAGTTTCGGCTCCCAGCCGACGAGGTCTCGCTTTTGCAGCAACAGCCCCCCCACTATGCAGCGAATATCGAACTCGTTTGCGTTAATTATGGCTCGGTCGATTGCGCCCGTCTCAATAAGCCGGACACGGCTACCCCAAGTTTTCAGGGTCCTGATTATCTCGATTGCGTCTTTCTCAAATTCGGGTGCGATAATAACCTCTGCGAAGAAGCCGCTTGCGCCGAGTGCTTTTCCGAATCGGCTGTAGGATTCCATAATGGTCTGTGCAAGCTCGACATTGACGTTGCGGTTGAGTGCAACGATGCCGCCGAATGCACTTGTCACGTCGCCCTCGTATGCCTTTCGATAAGCAACATTGATGTCATCATCAACTGCACAGCCGCAGGGATTGAGATGTTTTACTACCACCGCGGCGGGTTCATCGAATTCCTTGACAAGCTCAAAAGCGGCGTTGGCGTCCATAAGATTGTTGAAGCTGATAGCGGTTTCACCTTCCATAATTCGAGCGCTGCCTACCGATGTCTCGGCGGTCGCCGGCAACTTATAGAACGCCGCGCTTTGGTGCGGATTTTCGCCGTAGCGCAGAGGCGTTTCTTTTTTCGCTGCAATTGCCAGGCGGTCAGGATACTCAACACCGGCCTTTTGGTTGAGGTATTTTGCAATGGCGGCGTCATAGCAGGAAGTCAGTGCGTATGCGGCCCGGGCAAACTCACTGCGAAGCTCTTCGCTTACAGCACCGGCCTTTTTCTGCATCTCTTCGATGACTCGGTCGTACTGGCCCGGGCTTGTAACGACGGTTACAAACTTATGGTTTTTAGCGGCGGAGCGAATCATACTTGGACCGCCGATGTCGATATTCTCAATCGCCTCTTCAAATGCACATCCGGGTTTTGCAATTGTCTGCTCAAAGGGATAAAGGTTCACGCAGACCAAATCAATCGGCTCGATACCGTGCTCCTTCATAGCCGCCTTGTGTTCGGGCTTATCTCGCAGCGCAAGCAGTGCTCCGTGGATTTTAGGATGCAGTGTTTTGACCCGGCCATCCATCATTTCCGGAAAGCCGGTTACCGAATCAATGCTGACGACATCTATACAGGCCTCGCCAAGATTTTTTGCGGTGCCGCCTGTAGAGATTATCTTGACGCCCATATCGGCGAGTTTCTGTGCGAAACCGATAATCCCACTTTTGTCCGAGACGCTAACCAGAGCTGTTTTGATTTTCACATCCATTCGCGTTTCCTTCCTTAGAAACTTTTCAATCAAATCCAAACTGCAAAAACCCGCCCCTGGAGAAGCCCTCTTCCGGTACGGTCGATGGTGCTCGTCAGTCAATCGGCTGAAGACATGCAAGACGGCCCGACTGGTCGGCGATATAGAGCTTTGAATCGGCCGGATTGGCCGCGTATTTCAGCGTGCCGCCGAAATCGACAGTGGTCACCTGCTTTGCCTTGTTATTATCCATCACCACAAGGACGCCCGTGCCTGTAAGGACGTATGCCTTATCACCCGACTCGGCAAGCAGCCCCAGGCCGCCCTTGACCTGCCAGAGGAACTTGCCGGTTTCCTTGTCAACGGCCGTTAGTCCCGTGTTAGGTATATGCTGGTAAACTGCGGTTTTACCCGCCTGCGGCGATTCCTCAAGAATGGCCTCGGTCTGATACTTCCAAAGTAAATCCCCTGAAGCGGCGTTAATCCTGTAGATGTTGGTGTCTTTACTTGCCAGGAAAAGCGATTGGCCGTCGGTGACGAGTCCGGCTGCGATTGGTGCAGCGGCGTTAAATTGCCACAGTTTCCTCGGCCCCGCTGCCGTAATGCAAACTACGTTAGCGTCAACTGTCGCAAAAACAACGCTGTTGTCGTCGGCGATTACCGCTGTTATCGCGCTGCCGTTTTCCGCAGCGGCCTCAAATACTTGCACCCTGTCGTTGGCTCGCAAGGCGTGAACCCGCCTGTCAGCCCCTGCGATATAGAGATTAGACCTGTTGCGGGCAACGGGGCTGACCATTTCATAGCCGAAACGGTAGCCGCTTTGCTTTGTGCCGAACTCGGGATTGATTTGAACAAGCTCATTGCCGATGATGCAAGTCAGTTGGTCGCCATAAAGCTGAATTTCCCCGATGGGTATGCCGGATGACGCGAGAAAAGTGCTGAATTGAACGGCGCCTGTATCTCTGTTGAGCGAGGCGAGAAAATTTCGGCTCGACAGGGCGTAGAGTCGGTCGCCGAGGGTGACGAGTCGGTCAAGTTTTTCATTGTTTTTGATTGGCAGGTTATACTGCCAAAGGATTTTGAGACGGTTTTTCTCAGCCAGTTGTCGAGAGACAAGCCATTGTTCGGCTCCGCCTGCGACCACGCAAAGGCCTCCACACAGTACGACCATCAGCAACAAAAACATTTTGACCCGAGACATCTTTGTCATTTCATCACCTCTAAAACCGAAAAGTCCGAAAAACTTAAAGGTCGGATTTACGGCGAATCGACGTAGTCCGCCAAATCAATCCTGTGCTCGGCCTCAAATTTCCGCATCTCTTCGATACGTTCAATGTCGTCCTGGATGCGATTGGCGAGCTTGAATATATAAGGTTTGCCGGCAAGGCGGTTTCGCAAATCATCGAGCATCGGTTCCCAGTGGCCGCCGTACAACTGCGATTTGAGCACCACAAGCATCCGGTATTCGGGGCTAAGCCCCTTTGTGTAGTCGGCAGCCGCCTGTTCGGCGGTTGCCTTAGCGCCCCTGCCCTTGCCAGCCGAGTTTGCCATTGCGTCAACCCGCTCGTTAAAAAATGCCCTTCCGTTAGTTACAGCCCGCGACTGTTTTAATGCTTCGGTCTGTCCCTGACAGATGTTAGTGGAGAGCTGCGAAAATTGCAACAGATTTTCCGAAATTAAGAACGGCCTTATGGTTTGATGTGGCAACCCTTCGACCTTTCACTTGAATTTCTTCGTCCCTGGTAATACCTTGCTGCATCCAGAACGAATTATAGAGGGCAGAGGATAGTTAGGTGGTGTCTTTTGGGAACCAGTCGGTCTGGAGGAGAGCGAGGGCGCTGGCTTTGTCGTCGGCACATTCGAATAGGCCGTCAAGGCCTGTTACCATAAATGCGCTTCGTGTAAAGGGATGAACACTACAGAGTATAAGGCGACGGCCTACATCAAGGAGGGTCTGACGCATTTTGAGAAGTTTTGCCAAGCTGGGGCTGGTAATGATATCGACCTTTGTGAAATCGAGCACGACGTCGCAGTCGCGCCTGTCCTCAACGATGAAGGCGATGGTTTTGAGTTCGCCGGCCATAGCGGGCTCGCGCTCAATCTCAAAAGCGATTATGTCTTCCGTCAGGTTTTCTACTTCCATTGTGTCTTCTCCTGTGGGCGCTGCCCTATAATTATAGACAGCCCGAACCTTATATCGTCTGAAAAGGCGGCCAGGTTAAGCAAAAGCGTCTAACAAAATGGGATTATTGTCGAAAAAAACCAATATGGAAATCACAAATTACAAATCCCAAATTGCTGTCGCCATTTATACGGAGGATATCGATTCCTTTTTTGGGCATACCTGCGATATGCTGAAAAACAAACGGGAGAGCCATCGTCGGCTCTCCCATTTTTATGTGGCTCTTTCCTTTTTCGGCATTAACCGTTGCTCGCTGCACTACGAATTTCGATCTGCCTTGAGAGATTTTCGTGTCGAGTCAGCAAGGCCTGGCTAATTATGGCCGGATTGGTCATTTTCCAGAGCCACCATTTTTTTCTGTCCCTTTCTTTTTCTTCTTCACTCCACACACCGTCAATCGACAGGGACTGCGGCAATGCTTGAATTATTTTATAAGTTTTTGAAGTGGGTAATATCGCGCGGCCGGCTGTGGTTGAACACAAGAAGTACAGGCAATCTGGGCAACCGTTTTGCGTCCAATAACCATTTTCGTGACTCGTGACTCGTGACCAGTGGCCCGTGTTACTTTTACCGCCGACGTCGAGTAAGTACAGAGTATCAAATGCCTAATTTCAAACTTGTGAAATAGGTAGTAAAGAGCTTTCATTTCGATTCAAATTGTATAAAATTCCTGTATTATCCCAGGTTATCCGATGGAATATGTAATGATGGCGGAATATGCAAATTTAAGTGATGCGGAGTTGTTGAGCCGATACTCGGCGGGCGAAGAGGGTGCGTTTCGAGAAGTCGTCGAGAGGCACAAGAACGGCCTGTATGCCTTTCTGAAAAACTTCCTCAATCACGAAGATTTGGTAGAGGACGTGTTTCAGGAGACGTTCCTGCAATTGTTCAGCAGCCAGGATAGTTTTGACCCGACTCGGCCTTTGCGGCCGTGGTTATACACAATAGCGGCGAATAAGGCCAAAGACGCCCTGCGTAAGATACAGAGGACGCCCGCCCTGCCAATAGGGGCTTTGACGGATTCGGATGAGATGTCGTTTGGGGATGCGTTGAACGTCCTGACGGCGGAAGAGGAGAGGCCTTTTGAGGAGCTTGAGCGTGGTGAGACGGCGGCAAACGTGAGGGGGATTATAACGGATATGCCGGGAAATCTGCGGGAAATTTTGATTTTGGCCTATTTTAACAAATTTTCATACAAACAAATGGCTCAGATTTTAAGTATACCTATCGGCACGGTGAAAAGCCGGCTCCACACGGCAGTAGGACGATTCGCTAAAGAGTGGAAGGCAACCGTAAAGAAAAGGAAAGCGCAATGACGGGTTTATCGGAGCAGGACAAGCAGCTTTTATTCGAGTATTGCATAGGGCTTACCACAGGGCAGCAAACCGCACAGGCACAAGAGCTTATGTTCGCCAACAACGAGGCGGCTGATTTTTGTGCGAAGATAAAGGCATCATTATCACCCCTTGACAGCATTGCCCAGGAGATGTGTCCCGATGAGCTGGCAGAGGGTACGGTTTGGCGATTGAAGCAGGCAGCACGGTCGGCGCAATTACGCCTCGAAGGGCTGCTTGCCGCTGAGCAGCAAAAGAAAGTCGGCCGAGAGGTCGGGCTATGGGGGGATTTTGGCAGGCGGCTTGCAATGGCCGCGGTTTTCGTGGTGGTCGGCAGCGTTTTCATCACCGGGTATCGGGTTGCGTGCGGTTACATTCACCAGAAGTACTGGCAGACGCAGTGTGCATCTCAGCTTGGGCATATCTTTCAGGGTATGGCAAACTACAAGTCGGACAATGACGGCGAAATGCCGGCGGTGGCGTCGGCGGCAGGAGCGCCGTGGTGGAAAATCGGCGACCAGGGACCGGCGAACCAGTCGAATACCAGGCGGATGTGGCTCTTAGTCAAAAACGATTACGCCAGTTTCGACGACTTTGTCTGTCCCGGCAAGAAGCAGAACTTCCGTCTGGCGATTGACCCTTATACAGCAAGGCAGTTGATTGATTTCCCGCGGAGGGATTTTGTGACCTACAGTTTGCGAATGCAGTGCAGTAACTCGGGCACATCGAGCGACCTGGGCAGGAAAGTACTGCTCTCTGACCTTAATCCGCTGTTCGAGATTCTGCCTGCCTGGTGGGCGAGCGGAATGAAGGTTGAAATTAGCGATAAACTGATGACTCTTAACAGCAGCAATCATAGTCGGCGCGGGCAAAATGTGCTGTTCTGCGACGGCAGTTGTCAATTCACAAAACGACGAACTACCGACATTTCATTAGACGACATCTTTACTCTTCAAAATACCAGGAGCTACCAGGGTGTAGAGCTTCCTTCATCTGAAGCCGATTCATTTCTCGCCCCGTAAATTAAAGGGGGACCGATGCGGTGTTGCGGCACTGCATCAACAGAAGGCAAATCCTCTTTAGAACATACATAACCACCCGTTATACAGTTCATCTCCACGAGAGGGATATTCCGACAAGTCGGGATTACCTTCCCCGCCCCATTTTTGCCGCGATTTCCGTTGATATTTCCAATAAACAAGCGATAATATGTTATCACCTTTCTTCGCTTTAATGGCATCGAGAGGAGGAGTGATAATGCAAGCAGCCAACCATTGAGTAATCTTTTATTGCCTGGATGAAGCCGGTGCGCACAGCGCGCGCCGGTTAAACTAAAACCTTTTTGAGAGGGTAGAAAAATGAACCACAAAAGAATCTTTCAAATCCTGACAGTGCTCTTTGCAGTAGTTCTCTGCTTTGGCCCCGTTGGCCTGTCGGAGCCGTTGGGCACGGCGTTTACGTATCAGGGCCGGCTAATCGACAATAATCAGCCCGCCGACGGCCTTTACGACCTCCAGTTCAAGCTCTTCGATGCCTCATCCGACGGCATTCAGTTGTGGGGGGATGTAAACACGCCGGAAGTCGATGTGATTGACGGCTATTTCACTGCTGAACTGGATTTCGGCAGTGTTTACGACGGCGACGAACGCTGGCTCGAAATCGGTGTCAGACCAGGCGTTCAGAACGACCCCAATGCATACTCGCTTCTTAGTCCTCGGCAGAAAGTTACGCCGACACCTTATGCTTTGGCCATGCGTGGAATACTGCTGAATATAGACAATACGTTCTTAGGATTAGCCGCAGGTAATTCCAACACCACAGGCAGCCAGAACACATTCTCAGGATCCATGGCTGGCATGTCCAACACCACGGGCAATGCCAACACATTCTTAGGATACAATGCTGGCTGGATGAACACCACAGGCAATTCCAACACATTCTCAGGATACGGGGCTGGCTACTCCAACAGCACAGGCACTGGGAACGCATTCTCAGGGCAATTTGCAGGCTATTCCAACACCGCAGGCAGTTTCAACACATTTTCAGGACTCCAAGCTGGCTACAGCAACATCACAGGGGCGGGAAATGTCTTTCTGGGGTTTCAAGCCGGCTACAACGAAACGGGTGATAACAAGCTGTATATCGCCAACTCCGACACAACTGTGCCTCTTATTTACGGCGACTTTAGCACTGGCAACGTCGGCATCGGCACCTCAAGTCCTACTGCCAAACTGGAGGTTAATGGTCAGGTCAGGATTACGGATGGTACGCAGGCAGCCGGCAAGGTCCTTACATCCGATTCCGTCGGCCTTGCAACTTGGCAAACCCTTCCTGCTGCCGGAGACAGCGATTGGACCATCTCAGGAACCAATATGTATTCCGGCGTATCGGGCAACGTGGGTATCGGCACGTCAAGCCCTGCCGCCAAATTAGATGTCAGCGGCGACATCAGCGCCACTTCTGTTTATAAGATAGGCGCCAACACGGTCCTGTCGGTTGAGGGAGTGTCCAATACGCTCGTAGGCGCTGGGGCTGGAGCAGCCAATACGGGTTTTTGGAACACATTCTTAGGAGAAGGGACAGGATACTCCAACACAGGCTATTACAACACATTCTCAGGAATGTATGCAGGCCGCAACAACACCACAGGCAGTAGCAACACATTCTCAGGATATGCAGCGGGCCGCTCCAACACCACAGGAGGCGGCAACACATTCTCAGGAAGCGAGGCGGGCTACACCAACACCACAGGCAATGGCAACACATTCTCAGGATTGGAGGCGGGCTACTCCAACACCACAGGCTATGACAACACCTTCTCCGGAGAAA